>ERZ1026945.13-NODE-13-length-117904-cov-11.048910_pt1 | contig 117904 bp, 97 predicted proteins | sample MGYA00519304_ERZ1026945 | MGnify/ENA primary metagenome ERZ1026945 (study PRJEB26926, sample SAMN06164619) | human gut metagenome | biome: ENVO:00009003; feature: ENVO:2100002; material: ENVO:00002003 | host: Homo sapiens | place: USA | collected 2012 ...
CGCCGCCTCTTTCGAATTTGTAAAAACCCCCGCTATGGAAGCCCGCCCAGCGGGACGGCCTCGCAGTTTTTTTTGTTGACAATGGGATTCAAAAGAGTTGAATGAACAGCTTATTCTTAATCAAACTATGCAAAAGACTAAGAAATCAATCGTAAAACGCTTCAAAATTACGGCATCGGGAAAGGTTATGCGTCGCAGCCCGGGCAAGCGTCACTTGCTCAGCGCGAAATCCATCAAGCAGAAACGCGCGATGGGTCACGACAAAATGGTCACCCCCGGAATCGCGGCTATCGTCAAGAAGGCCGTTCCGTTTGCCTAATTCGGAAGAAAACAATAACACGCTGAAAGGGTGAAGGCGACCCCCAAGCACAAAAAAACAATATTCAGGAGAATAAAACATGCCAAGAGTTACAAGTTCAGTAGCGTCGCGTAAACGCAGATTGCGCACGTTGAAAGCTGCCAGAGGCTATTTCGGCAACAAGTCGCGCTTGTTCCGCTACGCAAAAGACGCAGTTCAACACGCGGGCAAATATTCATACAGAGACAGAAAAGTTCGCAGCCGCGAATTCAGAAAGCTCTGGATTGTCCGCATCAATGCCGCCTGCCGCGCGGCGGGTCTTAAATACAGCGTATTTATGGCGGGTTTGAAAACGCTCAATATCGAGATGGACAGAAAACAGCTCTCCGAGCTTGCCATCAACGACGAAGCCGCTTTCAACGCCCTCGTAAAGAAAGTTGCAGACCTCAAAAAATAAGACTGCATAAATAGAAAATTTAAATGAAAGACGCATTCGAATGAACGCGTCTTTTTTTTGCGCGAGTGAAGATGCGATTCGGACAAAGAGGCAGAAATTTGACAAGCTGGAAAACGAGTTCGGGAAAGATTTGTAAGACGAAAAAGCGGGCGCGGCGAGGAGGAAAATTCGGCGCGGGTAAATGGCGGTGCAGATTTATGAGGCAAAAACTGTCGGGAGGAGATTTTTATGCGCGGAAGGAATGCGCGGCGCGGGGAGGAAATCGGCGTAAAAATAAGAAAAAAACGCTTGCCTTGGCGGGCGGAAAACAGTGTAATGAGGGGATTATTTAGGCGGGAAACAAACCGAATAAATTCGGCTTAGAAAATCATTTATATGGAAAAGAAAATCGAAGAAATTTTGGCAAAGGCAAAATCGCTTCTGCCCAACGCGAAAACGAAAAATGAAGTCGCCGCGATTGGCGCGGATATCACGGGCCCCAACGGCGCGTTGACGGCTTTGATGAAGGTGATTCCGACGCTCGACAAGGCTGAAAGACCCGCGGCGGGCAAAATGATAAATTTGGCAAAGAAGGAAATCGAGCCGCTCATTGCCGAGGCGTATTCGAGAATCGAAAACGAACAGATGGCGCAGGCTCTGGGCGAAAAGCCCGACATCACCCTGCCCAACATCGACGCGCCCGCGGGAACTATCCACCCGCTGACGCTTACAATCCGCAGGATTTGCGAGATTTTCAAGAAGGTCGGCTTTACCGTGGCGGAGGCTACCGATTTGGAGACGGAATGGTTCTGTTTCGACGCGCTCAACACGCCCGCCGACCACCCCGCCCGCGACGCGCAGGACACGTTGTTTCTGCCGCGCGAAAGCAAGGTCGGGAATGTGGCAAAACACGCGGACGAATTGTATCTTTTGCGCAGCCACACGTCTTCGGTTCAGATTAGGGCGATGCTCAAAGAGGGTGCGCCGATTAGAATTCTCGCGCCGGGGCGGGCGTTCCGCCGCGACACGGTCGACGCGACGCACTCGGCGAACTTCCACCAGATTGAATGTCTTTACATCGACAAAGGCGTTAAGTTGACGGATTTGAAGGCGGCGTTGGACTATATGTTCAAGTCGCTGTTCGGGTCGTCGGCGAAGACGCGGCTGCGCCCGAGCTTCTTCCCGTTCACCGAGCCGAGCTTCGAAGTTGACTTTATGAGCGCGGACTTGGGCAAGCTCAGCAACAAGTGGATTGAGATTATGGGCTGCGGAATGGTAGACCCGAATGTGCTCAAAAATGTTGGGCTCGACCCCGAAGTTTACAGCGGCTATGCGTTCGGTTTGGGCGTGGAGCGCGTTGCCATGCTTATGCACTCCATTGACGACATCCGCCACTTCTACGCGAACGACGTGCGCTTTTTGCGCCAGTTTTCGGTGCGCTAATGGCGGGAAATAACATCAAAATGTCTCGAAAGGATTTGGAAAAATGAAAGTCAGTTTAAAATGGTTGAACAAATATGTCGATTTGTCGGACATCGGAGTCGGGCAGATTGCGGAAGCGTTGCCGATGTTGGGCTTGGAAGTGGAAAGCATTGAAACGCTCGGGCTTAAACCGCTCGAAAATGTGGTTGTCGGGCAGATTCTCAGCCGCGACCCGCACCCGAATGCCGACAAGCTGGGCGTTTGCATGGTGAAGGTCGCCCCCGACAAAGAGCCGATTCAGATTGTTTGCGGCGCGAAGAACTATGTTGTGGGCGACCGCGTGCCCGTCGCGCTCGACGGAGCAAAGCTGCCGACGCCCGAAGGCGGCGTTTTCGAAATCAAGGTCTCGCAGCTGCGCGGCGTGCAGAGCAACGGCATGATGTGCTCGGCGCGGGAACTCGGGCTCGGAGCAGACCACAGCGGTTTGATGATTTTGACGGACAACCCCGCGGCAAAAGTCGGCATGCCGATTAACGACGTCTTTACGGACTCGGACACGGTTTTCGAAATCGAGCTTACCGCCAACCGCGGCGACTGTCTAAGCCACATCGGCGTTGCAAGAGAGCTTGCGGCGCGTTTCGGCAAAAAGCTCAAAAAGCCCGAAATCAAGTATGCGCCGAAGTATGAGCCCAAGCCCGAAGGCGGGCTGCTGGAATCGGTTGAACTCAGGAGCAAGAACTGCCCGATGTATAGCGCGATTTCGATTAAAGGCGTGAAAATCGGGAAGAGCCCCGAATGGCTCGTTCGCGATCTGGAAGCTGTCGGGCTGCGCTCGATTAACAATGTCGTCGACGTGACGAACTATGTTTTGATGGAATACGGCCAGCCGCTGCACGCGTTTGACGCGTCGACGATTCGCGGCAGGAAAATCGTCGTCCGCCAAGCCGAAGACGGCGAGAAAATGACGACGCTCGACGGCAAAACCTACACGCTGACGTCGGAGGCGACGCTCATTTGCGATGCGGAGGGCGCGAATGCGCTCGCGGGCGTTATGGGCGGGCTGGACTCGGAAGTGAAGGACTCGACGACGGACATAGTTTTGGAGGCCGCGTATTTCAACCACGGCAATATCCGCGCGACTTCGCGCAAGTATGCGATAAATACGGACTCGTCTTACAGGTTTGCGCGCGACGTAGACCCCAACGGCACTCTCGAAGCCGGCCGCCGCGCCGCCGATTTGATTGCGGAGCTTGCGGGCGGAAAAATCGAGCCCGTGGCGTGTCTTGTGGGCGCAAAGCCGCGCGACGACCGCAGCATTGAGACGTCGCTTGACTACATTGTCGACAAGATTGGTTTTGACGTTTCGTTCGAAAATGTCCGCGACGCGTTCGAGCGGCTCGGCTTCACGGTTTCGGGCGATGCGCAGAAAATGTCGGTGCTTGTGCCGTCGTTTAGGTGCGATGTCGACCGCCCCATAGACTTGGTTGAGGAATTCGTGCGCATTTGGGGCTCGGACAACATTCCGTCGACCGAAATGACGGCGAAGGCTCTGTTGCGCGACGACGACCCGCTTTTCAAATACAACCGCAGAGCCACCGATTTTCTGGCGGCAAACGGGTTCAACGAATGCCAAAACTACACGCTCAAAGACAGCCGCGTGAATGCGGAGCGGCATGCGAATGCGGACTTTGTAAAGCTTGCCAATCCGCTGACGAGCGATCAGGACAGTTTGAGAATGTCGCTGCTTGACAGCCTGCTTGACGTAGTGCGTTTGAACGCGTCGGCGGGCAACGACTTTTACGGGTTCTTCGAAAACGGAAAGGTTTTCAATGCGGACAACTCGGGCGAAGTTATGGAGCTTGCCTCGACTGCGTTCGCGATTGCCCCGAATGCCGAAAAGCGCGAATGGAAAAAGCGCGGGCAGCCCGACTTTTTCACGGCGAAGAAGTTCGCGTTCGATTTGCTCGGAATTTTAGGGGTGGACGCGTCGCGCCTGAACTGGTCGGCGTTGGAAGAACCCCTGTGGCAGAGCGGCTTTGCGGCGGTCTGCGGTTCGGAAAAGCGCGAAGGCTTCCGCGTCAAATTCGGCGCGGTAAATGTCGGGCTTTTGCGCAACGAGGGCATTGACCGCGTTGTCTATGCGGGCGAAATCACGTTTAAGCCCGAGGTTGCGGGACGCAAAAAGGGCGCGGAAAAATTCAGGAGTTTCAGCCTCTTCCCCGCTGCGGTTCGCGACTTGGCGGTGATTGCGAAGGTTTCGGAAAACGCGTCGGAAATTGTGAACGAGGTCTCGAAGATTGCGAAGCAGAAGACAAAGGGCTGCGGGTTCGAGCTTGAAAGTTTGCAGTTGTTCGACTCCTACGCGGGCAAGGGTGTCGAGGAAGGCTGCAAGAGTTTGGCGATTTCGCTTTCGTTCCGCTCTGCCGAAAAGACTTTGCAGGCGGAAGAAGTCAACAAGGTTTTTGACGCAGTTTGCGCGGAACTCTCGAAAAAACGCAAGCTAAGAATCGCCTAATATGCCCAACGACGCCGACATCGATACGGAAAATCCCGCCAACGAAATGACGTTTTTGGAGCATCTCGAAGAGATGCGCGGCGTTATTATAAAGTCGCTGACGGTTTTTATGCTGGCTTTTGTAGTGGTGCTTTTCGGGTTCTACTACTTCAACAAGCTCATGCTTTATCCGCTTAATGCAGCCAAGGAAATTTTGGCTGTGTATGTGGGACAGGAGCAGGTCGAGACGAAGCCCGCGGATATCGAAAAGCAGACACTCGGCCCTGTGTATCTTGTCGGCGAGGGCGAGAATGCCCAGAAGTCGGGCCCGTTTTATATCGTTCCGAAAGACGACAGTGTGGTGCTCGTAAAAGAGCCGCCGCGCGGCAATAGTTGGGTTGCTGACATCAAGCTGAGGTCGATGTCGATAACGACGCCGATTTTGGTGTGGCTGTCGGTTGGTTTTTTGGGCTCGCTGGGGTTGTCGCTGCCCTTTATTGTGTATTTTGCGGCGCGTTTTGTTATGCCCGGGCTTACGAAAGCCGAGCTTAAAATGCTAGCACCGGGGGTGATTGTCGGAACTGTGCTGTTCTTTTTGGGTGCGTGTTTTGCGTTCTTCTTTATGCTGCCGATGGGTATCGCGTTTATGGCGTATATGTCGCAGGGAATGCAGCTTGAAATGTTCCCAGATGCGATGAGTTATTACAGTATGGTGATATTTCTCACAATTGCGACGGGGCTTACGTTCGAGCTTCCTCTGTTGCAGTTGGTGCTGATTTATCTGGGAATTTTAAATGTCGAATGGCTCAAAAAGAACCGCAGAATGGTGCTTTTGGTGATTGTGCTCTTTGCCGCGATTGTGACGCCGCCGGATGTGATAACGCAGATTGCCCTTTCGACGCCGCTTTATTTGATGTATGAAATTTCGCTGCGTATCGGGATAATTTTGCGCCGCAAAAAACTCGCCCGCGAGAATGCCGAACGCGCGGCGGAAGAAGCCGAAGACGCCAAACGCGACGCCGAATATGCGCGCAGGCAGGCGCAATTGAAGCTTGAAGAGGAGAGGGTAGAAGCCGAAAAGGCAGCGGCGCAGAGCAATGCCCTGCCCGATAACGGTGCGTATGAAGACCGCGCGGGAAGTGAGTCGCGCGAATATGGGGACTCGGACTATGAAGAGCTTGACAATCTCGACGACGACTACGATTTGGACAAGTATATGCAGGAGCTTGACAAGCCGCAGGAGGGCTACATAGATTACGGGTCGCTCGCGAAGCCCGCGGCGGATTTTTCGCCCGACTGGTCGCTGAATGCGCCCGATATTTCGGTAATGTCGCCCGACTGGGCACTTAACGAAACTCCGAAAAATTCCGAAATCGAAGCGAAGCCCGAAGAGGTTCAAGTTGCCGAAGACACAGCCGAAAATTCGGTGGAAGGTTCGGTTTCTGCGGAAAGTTCGGTTGAAGGCTCGGAGGAAGCTCCGTCGGAAGGCGGAAGTTCGGAATCCGAAGCAGGGCAAAAAGACATTTCGGGAACTTCTACGCAATCAAACAACTAACGAACGCCTATGTTCGACATTTTTCCAAGCGCGAAAATTTTCGACCGCGTTTTTGCGCGTGTCGGCGCGTTTGTGTTTGAGGGAGCGGAAATATTTAAAGCGGTGTTTGCGGCGGGTGTGCGGAATGTTGCGCGGAAGGCAAGTGCTGAGTTGGGAAGCGGTGTTCAGACGCCGCGATGGTCGAAAAAATTTCGCGGCGTGAATGCAGGCGCGAAGTTTGCGGTTTTGGGACTTGGGTGTGCGGCGTTTATTTGCGCGTGTTCCGAGCCGCCGAAAGTCGTGCGGGGGGAATATCCCCTGCCCGCTGACGCGGAAATTTCGAACTGCGAAGTCGGCAAATACGGAGGTGTGTTTGTGCTGGCGATTTCGCAGGAGCCGAAGACGTTCAATCCGCTTGTGGCGACCGACGCATATTCGGCGGACGTGATTTCAATGACGCTCTCGCCGCTTGTGGCGTTCGACCCAATCAAGCAGGAGAATGTGCCCGCGCTCGCGAAGTCGTGGGAAATTTCGGAAGACGGCAAAACCTACAAGTTCCGCCTGCGCGAAGGCGTTAAGTTTAGCGACGGCACGGAGTTTACCGCCGACGATGTGGTCTTTACTTTCGACACGATTTTTATGCCGCTTAAAGACTCGCGGGGAGAGGTTGTGCTCGACCCCGAAACGAAGAAGCCGCTGTTGAAATATCCGTCGCGCAATGCGGGACAATTCACAATCGGCGGCGAATACATCAAGTATAGGAAGCTCGGCAAATACACGGTCGAATTCACGACGAACAAAGTTTACGCGCCGTTTTTGACGGACATCGGGTTTGTCGAAATTCTCCCGAAGCACAAGCTGCAAAAAAGTGTGGAGGACGGCTCGTTTTTAAGCGCGTGGTCGACGAAGACGGCGATAGAGTCGCCCGAAGAAATCGTGTCGACGGGCCCGTTCAGGATTTTTTCATACAAGCCCGGGGAAGTGTTGATTTTGCAGCCGAACCCGCACTACTGGCGGGCGGACAAGAACCGCCAGCGGCTGCCGTATGTCGACTTTCTGATTTTCAAATTCGTGGCGGACGCGAACACTTCGACTATTCTTTTTGCGACTGGTCAATGCGACGCCGCGGCGATTTCCGCCAACGACTATGCGTGGGTCAAGAACTACGAGGGCACTTACAAATTCAAAATCTACGAGCGCGGCGCGGACGCGTCGATTTCGTTTATCTGGTTCAACCAGAATCCGAACAAGGATAAGGACGGCAAGCCGTATCTCGCGCCGAGGAAGCTTAAATGGTTCGCGAATGTCAATTTCAGGCGGGCGGTTATGCACGCGATAGACCGCGACGGACTTATTAAAAGTGTGTGGTTTTCGCGCGCGGTAAAGCTGGACTCGATTATAAGCCCCGCGAACAAAAAGTGGCACAATCCGAATACGCGCAAATACGAGTATGCGCCCGACAAAGCCCGAAAAATGCTGGTTTCGGAGGGCTTCTACTACGACGAATCGGGCGGGTTGCGCGACTCGGACGGCGAGCGGGTGGAATTCGATTTCATAGTTTCGGACGGCTCGCAGAACACGACGACGACGGCGACGACGTTTGTGGAAAATATGCGCGCTATCGGAATCAAGGTGAATTTGAAGTTTCTGGATTTCTCGTCGATTGTATCGAAGATAAACAACACGTTCGACTACGAAGCCTCTATGATTGGGTTTACGGGCGGCGGCGACCCGTCGGGAGGCAAGGCGATTTACCGCTCGGACGGGTTTTTGCACGTCTGGAATCCGCGGCAGAAAAAGCCCGCGACGGAATGGGAGAAGCTGATTGACGACATTATGGACAGGCAGGAAGTCGAGCTCGACCCGCAGAAACGCCGCAAGCTGATTTTCGAAATGCAGGACGTTTTCGCCGACCGGCTGCCCCTGCTCTTTTTGACGACGCCCATGAGCTACTCGGGTATTGCGGACAAGTGGCGGAATGTGAAAGTACCGCCGATTGGCTCGATAATCTGGAATCTCGACGAATTATACGACGCCGAAAGCGACTGATAGAAAACATCGGAAAATGCTGAAATTTATCATCAAAAGAATTTTCGCGGCGGTTCCGCTTATGTTTGCCATAAGCGTATTGGTGTTTTTGTTGATGTTTCTCGCTCCGGGGGATTTTCTGAGCGAAGCGCGGAACTCGAAGGACATCAGCCCCGAAATCGTCAGGCAGGAGGAAATCCGCCTCGGGCTTGACAAACCGTGGTATGTTCAATATGCGCGGTGGCTCAACGGGGTTTCGCCCGTAAAGACGAATCTGCTTTTGCCGCCCCAGCAGCGCGGCGAACACGCGGCGGTGTATTTCGGCAAGCCCGACTTCGGGTATTCGTGGAGCTACAAAATTCCCGTAGGCGAGCTGGTGGCGCAGAGGCTCTGGCCTACGCTGATGTTGGCGTTGGCAAGCACCCTGCTTTCGTATGCGGTCGCGATTCCGCTCGGAGTGCTGGCGGCGGTGAAGAAGGATTCGGTCTTCGACAATGTGTGCTCGTTTCTTTCGTATGCGGCGTTAAGTGTGCCGTATTTCTTTTTGGCGTTGCTGGCGGTGTTGTTTGCGGCGGTCAGCGGACTGTTGCCGACGGGCGGACAGATGTCGATTCTTCACGAATTTATGTCGCCGTTGGAGAGGTTGGGCGACTATTTGAAGCATTTGATTTTGCCGACGGTTGTGCTTTCGCTCGGCTCGATTGCGTCGATTACGCGCGTTATGCGCGGCAATTTTCTGGACTATGCGAGGGCGGAATTCGCAACGACCGCCCGCGCGAAGGGGCTTGGCGAAAATGCGATTATGTTCAAGCACGTTTTGCGCAATGCGCTAAATCCGATTATTACGTCGTTCGGGTTTGCGTTTGCGGGGCTGCTTTCGGGTTCGCTACTGGTGGAAAATGTGATGAACTACCCGGGGCTTGGGCAGCTGATTTATGCCGCCATTGTCAAGCAGGACCAATATGTCGTTATGGCGGGCGTGCTGCTCGGGTGCGCGATGCTTGTTGTCGGGCAGCTTTTGGCGGATATTTTGCTTGCGCTTGCCGACCCGCGCATAAGGCTCGAAAACCGGCCGATTCCCTTCGGGAAGCTCGCGAAGGCTTCGGCGGCGGTCGCGGCTGTTTTGGCGGCGGGAGTGTATGTGTATGATTGTTGCGCGTGGGTCGAAGTAGCGGCGAAGGCTGTCGGGAAAATCGCGCTTTGGGGCGCGGGGATTGCGCTAATAGTCGCTCTTGTTGCGGGGCTTGTTTGGGGCGGAATATTTTTCGCGAAAAATTTGCTTGGGGCTGCGCTGAAAACGAAGCGCGGGGCGGTCGCGGTCGTGTCGCTGCTGATGATGTATGCCGCGGCGGTGTTTGCGCCGTTTATTTCGCCCTACGAGCCGACGGCGCAGTGTCTTGAAAAGTCGTTCCACCCGCCGACGGGGCTTGTATTTAAAGGCGGCGCGCTCTATGCGAAAGTGTATGAGAAGGTCGACCCGAGCATTGCGAAATACGAGCCAATTGAAGGCGAATTTCTACGCGTGAGGTTCTTCGCGAAAGACGAAAATTCGGACTACAAAATTTTCGGGACGATTCCGTTTAAATATAAGCTATTTCAACCGGAGGCGAAGTCGGCAACCGACCGCGTATATTTGCTGGGGTCGGACTCGACGGGGCGCGACGTGTTTTCGCGCCTGCTCTACGGGGCGAGGGTTTCGCTTAGCATAGGCTTTTTGGGGATTGCGATAACGATGGTTATCGGGTTTGTTGTCGGCGGATTGTCGGGGTATTTCGGCGGGGCGTTCGACTTTGCGGCCATGCGTTTTGTGGAATTTTTAATGGCGATTCCGAGTCTGTATTTGCTGCTTGCGATGCGCTCGGCTCTCGCGCCGCACTTCGACAGTTCGCAGATGTATGTGATGATTGTGGTGATTTTGTCGCTGCTGGGCTGGGCGGGCACGGCGCGGGTGATTCGCGGAATGTCGCTTTCGCTCGCAAAAAGGCAGTATGTGCAAGCTGCAAAGGCTATGGGCGAGAGTCCGCTCAAAATAATAATAAAGCACTTTCTGCCGAATGTGCTTAGCTATCTGATTGTGGGGGCGACGCTTTCTATACCCGCATACATTTTGGGCGAAGCCGCGCTGTCGTTTTTGGGACTTGGCATACAGGAGCCGTCGGCATCGTGGGGGCTTATGCTCGCGCAGGCGCAGAACGACACGAAGGTGCTTATGCTCGGCTTCTGGTGGTTGCTGATTCCGGGGGCGGCGATTTTTGCGGCGGTGCTTGCCTTTAATATGTTGGGCGACGTTTTGCGCGACATAGCCGACCCGAAGGGCTCGCTAAAATAATATGAAAAGATTGTTTCGGACATTTTTTATTTTAGCGTTTGCCGCCGCATTTTGCCGCGCCGACGTTTGCGCGGCAACCGCGCAAGCGGGCTCGGAAGCCGAAAACGCCGCGCGGGAGAATGTAAACGGGCTTGTGTTGAAGACGCGTCCGCCGAAATTTTTTATGCGCGAAGTCTTCGGTTTTTTGCGCGAATGCGTTCAGGACCCGCAGATTGAAATGACTGCGGCGATGTTTTGCGGCGCGGTCGGATACCCGACTTTTGCGGGGGTTTCGGAGTCTGACGCGGCGGCGGTTTCGATGTTGTGGCGCGGACGCGATATGAAAACAGTCGCGGAAGTTTCGGCGCGGGAAGGCGGAATGTTTGCGAAAAACGCGAAGAGGCTATTTGGGAAAAATGCGCGGCAAGTCGGGGAAAGGGTTGTAATAGAAATTAACAATTCGCCCGAAATTTCGGCAACTGCGGGAGGCGCGGACTTGTCCGCCCCGCGCAATCTCGCGGAATGTTCGGTAATTTTGCGGACGAAAAACGCGTTTGACGGGCTGCCGTTTTCCCTGCCCGAGACGCTGAAAAGAATTTTGGAAAGTGCGGAAAAAATCGATGCGTCGGTAAATGTAAGAAACAGGGTGCTTGAAGTCGAAGCCGTAATCGAGCCGAAAAAGGATTCAGATTTTGCGCGGAAGATTGCGGAAGTAAAGGCTGGCGAAGTGCCGTTTATAAATTCGGGAAACTGTGCGCTTTTGAAAATTTCGTCGAATATGGAATTCGAGCGGGACGCTGAATTTGAAGCTCCGCTATCGAACGGCGTTTTGAAAATCGAAACGGACGGGCGTTTTGTGGTTGAGGGAAATTCCGCGGGTGGAGTCAATGAGGTATGCGCGGTGTTTAAGCGGCACGGGGGCAAAAGTGGCGGCTCGGAGGCGATTGAGGCGAATCGGGCGGTTGTCGAAAAATACTGCGGTGTTGACGGGATCTTGTTCATCGCAAAGCGCGGCGCGGTTGCGGCTGTCGCGCCGAATGCGGAGGCGGCAAAAAAGCTTGCGGAGGAAGCCGCCGCAGCGGATAAAGGCGGAATTGCGAATGAGTCGGGCGGCGCGGATAAGGCGCGAGTTCTACCCGAAATACGCGCGGAAATAAGGCTTCCGAATGCGCGGATTGCCGAATGCAGCACGGCAATTGCGGGAGGAAAAGTGTCGGTAAAAATGTCGCTGCCGTTCGAGATTTTGAGGGCGGCGTTGCGCTCGAAAAAAGTTTCCGACGGGATTTCGAAGCTTTCAAACGCGGAGGTCGGCGATGAATGAGGTCGGCAGGCGCGCGGCGGTTGTCTGTCTGTTTTCGGGGCTTGACAGGGAGCTTACGTATGAGATAGACGCGGGGCTTGACGGGCGCATTCAGGTGGGCTCGATGGTTCGGGTTCCGCTGCGCAACACGAATGTCTCGGGAATCGTGAAGGAGATTGTGCCGCTTGACGGGGCGGATTTCGGGTTCAAGCTCAAAAAAATCTATTCGCTCGTGCAGCCCGAGCCTGTGTTGTCGCCCGATTTGGTCGAACTTGCGGAATGGATAAAGCAGTATTATGCGGCGTCGACACAGGCGGTTTTGGAGAGTATGATTCCCGCGGTAGTGCGCTCGGGCAAAGCCGCGCTTGAAAGCAGGGTTTTAGAATTTGCGAAGGAGCTTTCCGAGGAGGAGCTTGCGAAGCTCGAAAAGCGCGCGCCCATGCAGGCGAAGCTGTATTTATATTTGCGCGACAACCGCGAAAGCGTGCTGCAATCGGCGGCGATGAAGCTGCTGTCGGTGTCGGCGCAAAGCGCGCAATCGCTGGCGCAAAAAGGCGCGATAAAAATCAGGAATATGGAGATTGTGCGCACCGCCTTCGACGACGATTTGGCGAAAGCCGAAGTCGTGCCGCAAAAGCCTCTCGAACTGAACGAAGAGCAAAAACGCGCGTTCGACGACATTATCGGCGACATTCAATCGCGAAAATTTTCGACGCGTCTGCTTTACGGAATTACGGGCTCGGGCAAGACGGAAGTCTATATGCAGGCAATGCAAAAGGTGCTCGACGACGGCGGCAGCTGCATTTTTTTGGTGCCCGAGATTTCGCTCACGCCGCAGACAGTCGGCAGGCTGCGCAGCAGGTTCGAAGGGTGCGGGCTCGTGCTTTGGCACAGCGCGTTAAGCGACGGCCAGCGGCTGGACGCGTGGCGCGCGCTCGCGACGGGCAAGGCGAGGATTGTCGTGGGCGTGCGCAGCTGCGTTTTCGCGCCGATGAAAAATCTGCGCCTTATCATTGTGGACGAAGAGCACGACGGCGCGTACAAGCAGGACAAAACGCCGCGCTATAACGGGCGCGACGCCGCGGTTATGAGAGCCAAAATCTGTTCGGCGGCGTGCGTGTTAGGCTCGGCGACGCCGTCGCTCGAAACCCTCTACAACACGAAAATAGGCAAATACAGGATTTCGGAGATAAAAAACCGCGTCGACAAAAGCAGGCTGCCGACTTCATATGTGGTCGATATGAAATGTGAAAAGCCGGGGACGATTCTTTCGGGAATGCTGGTCGACAAAATCGCAGACCGCCTCGACAAACGCGAGCAGACGATATTATTTCTTAACAGGCGAGGATATTCGAAGATATTCGAATGCCCCGACTGCGGGAAGGTCGAGGAATGCCCGCACTGTGCGGTGTCGCTGACGTGGCACAAGCGCGAGAATTTGGTGAAGTGCCACATGTGCGGCTGGACGGCGAAAGCGCCGTCGAAGTGCTCGAACTGCGGCTCGGACAGGGCGAAGTGGAAGGGCTACGGAACGCAGAAAATCGAGGATATTTTGCAGTCGCTTTTCCCGTCGGCGCGAATCGGCAGAATGGACCGCGATACGATGACCAAACGCGACAACTACCGCCGCGTTTTGGGCGACTTCCGAACGGGAAATCTCGACATTCTAATCGGCACGCAGATGATTACGAAGGGGCTCGACTTTCCGCGGGTTACGCTCGTGGGAATTGTCGACGCGGACATTAGTCTTAATATGCCCGACTTCCGTTCTGCGGAGCGAACGTATCAGCTTGTTGTCCAAGTGGCGGGGCGCGCGGGTCGCGGCGAGAGCGACGGCGAGGTTATAATACAGACGAAGCACCCCGAAGCTCCGCCGATTCAATATGCAAAACGCGACGATATGAGGGCGTTTTTGGAGGAGGAGCTTGACAACCGCAACGAATACGGGTATCCGCCGGCGGTGCGCATTGTGCGGCAGATTTTCCGCTCGCGCAACCCCGACAAGCTCGCGTTCGTGCTCTCGAAGTGGCGCGAAGCCGCCGAAAAAAAGATGTCGGGCATATGTTCGATGACAGAGCCAACCCCCGCCCCGCTCGAAAAAATGGAGGATTTCTACCGCTGGCACATCTGCTATTTTACATCGTCGGTGCGGGCGGTTGTGCGGGCGATTGGCGAACTGCGCGAAGAATTTCCGTTCGACGACGACATTGAGGAAACGATAGACTCGGACCCGATTTCGATGATGTAGTCGGGGTTGTGCGCGTCTGCGGGTGGCAGGCGGCGCGTGTTGGAATTGGCTCGGAAGAATGCGGGCTGCGGGGTGTGGGTATCGGGATTGTGTCAGGTTGCGCGAAAAAATAATGCGAAGTCGGGCGGCGCGGAATTTGATGCATATGGCGCAAAAAATTCGGAAGTTTTTAAACTTGCGTTTTTCGGCGCAAAAAATACCCTGTTTATTACTATGAAGTTTAAAAATTGTATGTTTATTTTGCTCGCCGCCGCGTTCGTTTCGGGCGCGTTCGCCGAGATAACGACTCCGCGAATCTTCTCGGATTCCATGGTGTTCCAGCGCGGCGCGAAGGCCCGCATTTGGGGCACTGCCGAACCGAAGGCAAAGGTGGAGGTGAAATTCGACGGTCAAACGAAGTCGGCAGTGGCCCGCAAAGACGGCAAGTGGGTTGTGGTTCTCGACCCGATGCAGGCGAACAAAACGCCGCAGGACGTTCGGATTTTCGAAAACGGTAAGCTCGCCAAGACTATCAAGGACGTGCTCGTGGGCGAAGTCTGGATTTTGGCGGGACAATCGAATATGGAAGGCACTATGGGCTGGATTATGCGCAATAATGAGGCGTATCAGAAGGCCATGGCGCGGGCGGACTATCCGAATATGCGGTTTTTCCGCCTTCCGGGATATTTGATTAGCGAAACCGAGCAGAGCGACGTGCCCGCAAGCGTGAAGTGGGAGCACTGCAACAAACAATCGCTAAATCCGTTCAGCGCGACGGGATTCTTTGCGGGAGAGCAGATTATGAAGGCTCTCGACGTTCCCGTGGCGATGATTTACACGCCGTTTGGCGGCAGCACGATGCGCTCGTGGGTTCCGCAGTCGGCAAACAAAAACGTGCCCTACTGGCAGAAAATGTATGAGGACTTCGTCCAGAAAAAGGCAGCCTACGACTACGAAGGCGAAATGAAAAAATACAACGCAAAGCTTGCCGAATACAACGAGTCGGTAAAGAAAGCGAAGTCCGAAGGCAAGCCCGCTCCGAAAATGAGCAACTATCTGAGGTGGGAGAAGCCCGACAAAATCACCCCGCTTAACTGCCGCAGGACGCCGAACTATTTCTTCAACGCGAAAATCGCGCCCATTGCGGGCTACACGGCGAAGGGTGTTATATGGTATCAGGGCGAAAGCGACGACGCGAACGAATCGCTTGCCTGTTTCGATACGCAGTATGTCGAGCTTATGAAGGCGTGGCGACAATATTGGAAAAAGCCCAATTTGTATTGTGTGGAAGTTCAGTTGCCGTCGTTTAAGGCCAAGAACTGGCCCGACTTGCGTTTGAAGCAGCAGAAGGGCGCGGAGACTCTCAAAAAGAATTCGCTTATGGTTTGCATTATCGACACGGGCGAGGAAAACGATGTCCACCCCGCAGACAAGGACATTGTGGGCGAGCGCATTGCGAAAGCCGTGTTGAACAAGGTCTACAAGCAGAAAATAGTCGGTTTTGGCCCGTCGCCGAAAAGCGTGAAATACGAAGGCGACAAGGCTGTGGTTCAGATGGATTTGCACGGTTCGAAATCGCTCAAACACGAAGGCGAGTCGAAGGGCTTTGAAGTCAAGGTCGGCGGCAAATGGGTTCCCGCAAATGCCGTCGTAAAGGGCAAAATACTGATTATTCGCGCCGCCGACAAGTCGGTTAAGGGCGACGTTGCGGGTGTGCGCTATCTCCACACGCCGTGGGCGAAACCGCTTGTGTGGCTCTACAATCAGGACGGGCTGCCCGCGATTCCGTTTATGAATGAAAAATAGGCGGTAAAGATTTGGCAAAAGCCGCAAACAAAAACGCTCCCGAATTCGATTCGGGGGCGTTTTTTGTGTAGGGAAATATGTGCGGGATTATGGGAGGTTCGGCCGTTTGGGGTGTGGTTGCGGTCAGGCTTTGAGTGCGCCTGCGAGCATTCCCATTTTGGCATAGGTTTCGATTCCCCGAGAGCTCATTTCAACGAGTTTTTCGTTCCAGTCGATTTTCGACTTCGGGAAAATGGAGACGACGCAAGAGCCGCCGAAGCGGAAGTAGCCCGCCTCGTCGCCGCGCGTAAACGAATCGCCGACTTTATGTGTGTTCACGATGCTGCCGACGTTTGTAGCCCCGATTTCGACGAATGCGCAAAAACCGAAGTCGGAAGTTTCGAGAATGTTTACGACGCGTCGGTTTTCCCACAAGACGGAAAGTTTGGGTTTTAAGGCGATTGGACTTACCGAATACAACGCGCCCGAAACCGCCCTGCGAGCCGCCAACGCGCCCGAAACGGGGAAATGGAAGCGGTGGTAATCGACGGGCGCGAGGCGCGAAATGAGCATATCGCCGCCGACGAAATTTTCGGAAAGAGGTTTGTCGGCGAGGAATTTTGCGAGGTCGAATTTCTGTCCCTTTACATAGAACGAATCCGCCTGCGAGACGTTTTTTATGAGCAGGTGTCTGCCGTCGCTCGGGAACGACACCGCACCCGAAATGCCCGCCGCGGCTATTTCGCGCGCGCCATCGCGCAGGCGGCGCGTGAAAAATTCGTTGAAGGTTTTGTAATGCGACGGGGCGAAAAGCATTTCGTCGGTATTTATGCCGTTTGATTTTATGAAGCCTGCGACTGTTTTTGCGCTGGATTTCGAATCGGCCCAAATGCCTCCGAGGCGCGAAAAGAATCCGCGCTTGAACAATGCCCAGACGGACAGGCGTCCAAGCGGGTTGCCGTAGAGGAAATTCATAAACGGTTCGGCTGGGACGTTTTCGTAAATAAAATCGCCCGTTGATAGATTATATAATTTTATACTCATCTTGACAGAAGTCTTTCCTTTAAAAATGTTTTACGCGCCGCCGAGCGCGAATTTTTTACCGCCGCAGCCCACGCGCTCTGATTGCCCACGATGTATACTTTTTTACGCCCGCGCGTGATTGCCGTATAAAGCAGGTTGCGTTGCAACATTACGAAATGCTGGCGCAAAAGCGGGATTACGACTATGGGAAATTCGCTACCCTGCGACTTGTGTATGCTGATTGCGTATGCCTGTTGGAAGTCGATTAAATCGGACTTGGTAAGCGCGATTTTACGCCCGTCGAAATCGGCGGTAAGCGACGCGCCGTCGCGGGCGATGGAGACGACGCGCCCCATATCGCCGTTGAAAATGTCGAGGTCGTAATTGTTGCGCGTCTGCATGATTTTGTCGCCGACGGAAAATGTGGTGCCGCCGTATGCCATTGACTCGCCGTCGGGGTTGAGCGCGCGTTTTAGCTCGAAATTCAAATTCGCGATTCCCGCCGCGCCCTTGTGCATTGGCGCAAGAACCTGCGCCTGCGAGAGCGCGTCGACGCCGAACCAGCGCGGAATGCGCCGCGCCAAAAGTTCGGAGCAAACGCCGATGCACTCTTCGGGAGTTTCGGCGGGAATGAAAACGATGTCGTCGGCGGTATCGACAAGCTCGACGGGCGCGACGGAAATTTCCGCCATAGAGGCATCGCCCGAAAGAACGGAATGGGCGGCGCGGACGATTTGGCTGCGCTCGCCCTGCCGGAAGATTTTTTGAAGGCGGACGACGGGGAATTTCGCGGAATCGATTATGTCGCGCAGGACGTTGCCCGCGCCGACGCTCGGGAGCTGGTCGATGTCGCCGACAAGCACGAGGTGCGCCGCGCTCGGGACGGCGGCGATGACGGCGGCGGCGAGTTTGGTGTCGAGCATTGACGCTTCGTCGACGACGACGAATTTTGCGGGCATTGTGCGGTATTCGTTATAGACGAATTTGCCGTCTTCGAATCCGAGCAGGCGGTGGATTGTCTTGGCGTCGCACTTGGTGCTTTCGCCCATTCGCTGCGCGGCTTTGCCCGTGGGCGCGGCGAGGACGGGCGGGCATTTTTTCGCCTTCAAAATGTCGCAGACCGCGCGCAGGATTGTGGTTTTACCCGTGCCGGGCCCCCCCGTAATGACGCATATTTTATTGCGCAAAACCGCGGCGACGGCGGCGGACTGTTCGGGCGCGAACTCAAAGCCCGCGCGCTTTACCGCCCAATCGACAGCGGCGTCGACTTTTATCGGCGGCAGGCAGCTGGGGGCGGAAGCTATGCGGCGCAGGTTCGAAACTATGCGGCGTTCGGCGTAATCGAGGCTGTCGCGCTGGACGACGCCCTCGCCGACGTATTTCAAATAGCCGTCCTGCGCCAGACGCGAGACTGCCTCGGCGCACTTCTGCGTGTCGACGTCCAAAAGCGAAGACGCCCGCGCGACGAGTTCGCCTGTGTTCGCGCAGGTTGCGCCCTCCTCCTCGCACTCGCCGAGGGCGTGCAAAACGCCCGCGCTGATGCGCTCGGGGCTTTCGTTCGAAATTCCGCCGTTGAGGGCTATCATATCGGCGGTTTTAAAGCCTATGCCCTCGATGTCGCGGGCGAGTTTATAGGGCTCTTCGCGGACGATACGCGGGGCGTCGGAGCCGAAGCGTTTCATAATGCGCACGCACATCGCCATTCCGATTCCGTAGACGCGCAGGGCTATGACGACGTCGCGCAGCCCCTTTTGCTCTTCCCACGAGGCGCGGATTCGCGCGAGCCGCTCTTTGCCGATTCCCTTTACGCGCAGGAGGTTCGCGCTTGCGGTGTCGATGATGTCGAGCGTTTTTTCGCCGAAAGTGTCGACTATGCGCTTGGCGTATGTCGGCCCGATTCCGTCAATCAAGCCCGAGCCGAGGAATTTTTCGATTCCGTAGACGCCCGAAGGCAGGCGCGACTCGAACGACTTGACTTTGAACTGCGCCCCGTAGGAGCTGTGGCGCGTCCACTCGCCGACGGCGTCGATTGTCTCGCCGCATTGAAGCGACGGCATTATGCCCGTGATTGTGGCGTTGCGCGGCGCGCCCGATTTGTCGCGCACTTTGAGGGTTGCGATGCAATAGAAATTCTCGTCGTTGAAGAAGACGATTCTTTCGACGACGCCCGAAATTTTTACGCTGTTGTCGGATTGCTGCGGCATTGGCGGAGGGTTAGATTTCGACGGAAAGCACCGCCGCGGACAGCCCTTTGAGGTCGTCGAAAATGCCGAGCGCGTTGGGACATTTTTCAAGAAGCGAGGCTTTCGAATCGCCGCCAGTGGCAACCAAGGCGGACTTCACCGACGCGTTTTCGGCGGCGAGGTAGTCGAATGGCGAATCGCCTACGCCGAGAACTTCGGCGGCGGGCAAGCCGATTTCGCGCAGAGCCGTTTGGGTGAACTCCCTGTCGGGCTTGCGCGGAGAATGCAGCGATGTTGCCACAATGCAGTCGAAAAATTTGTCGAAGCCCAGTTTCTCGGCTACCGCCTCCGCCCCCGAACGCTGCTTGTTTGTAAAGCACGCCATTTTTATTCCGCGCGACTTCAACTCCGCCATAACTTCGTGTGCGTAGGGCATTGCTTTGAGCCCGCAGAAGACGAAATCGGGGTAGATTTGCAGGTAGTAATCGGCGGTTTTTTCATATAAATCGGCGTATGGGGTGTCCGCCAAAAGGCGTTTCATAGTGATTAAAATCGAGCCGCCGACGGTGGTGAAGACGCGTTCGTAGGTCGGGGCGGGAATTCCGAATTTTTCGAACGCGGCGCAAGTGCACTTGTGGATTGCCGTGTAGTTGTCGGCAAGCGTTCCGTCCAAATCGAATAATACACCTTTGAAATTTGTGTTTGGCATCGTTAAAAATCAATTTTTCCCATTGTCAGAAATTCTGCCGAAGGAAATTTTTTTGACAAATATTTTTTGAGGAAATCGGCGGTGGATTTTTCAATTTCCCCGGGGGCGGCGGCGAATGTGTTGTAGACGACTCCTACAACCTCCAAGCCCGCGGCGGCGCAGGCTTCGAGCGAAAGAAGCGCGTGGTTTAGCCCGCCCAATTTCGAGGACGCGACAAGATAGGTTTTGGGAGCGAACTTTTTTGCGTAATCGATTGTGAGGAAATCTTCCGAAAGCGGAACCATAAGCCCGCCCGCGCCTTCGAGCAGCACGACGTCGTAGCGGCTTTGCAAGATGCGCGAACGCGCCGCGATTGCATCGGGGTCGATAACACGCCCCTGCATTGCCGCAGACAAATGGGGCGATGCGGGAAAGTCGAAGACGTCGGCGCACGTCGTGAAATCGGTGTCTTCGGGAAAAAGGGAGACGCCCATAATTTTGCGGTGCGTCAAAATATCCTCCGAAATTCCGCGGCAGCCCGTCTGGACGAGTTTCTGCGTTATGACGCGTTTGCCGAGCGCGGCAAAACGGCGCGCGAGAAAGCCCGTGGCGACGCTCTTGCCGACATCGGTGTCTGTTCCGCTGATAAAATAAATCATAAAATACTACTTTCTAACTGCGATTGCGGTCATCGGATTGTATGTTAGGCGGACGCCGCCCGAGTCGCCGAAGCGGCGAGTGTATTCGGTTTCGAAGCGGCGCAGTTTTTGCGGAGTCCAGAATGAGGCGAACTCTCCGTGGACGCCCGTGTTTTTTATGTGGCGCAAAATATCGCGAACCGACGCGAACGAAAACGCGAAAGTCTCGTTTGCGCAAAAGGCGATTTCGAAGCCCGCCGCGGCGATTTCGGAAGTAAAGGTTTCGAATGAATCGTATTCGAGAGTGTCGATGCCCAATTCGGAAAATTCGGGGAAATTGCCCTCCCCAAAAGTTCCGAGGGCGAGAACCGCGCCGCTTTCGGACGCGTCGAAAAGCCGTTTGTAAAGACGCGGGCGGGCGTCAATCCATTGCAGGCAGGACGCCGACAGTATGAGGTCGGGCTTGGGCGAGAGCTGCGCAAGCGCGAGCTTTTCGACGGGGCCGAAGCACGCCCGCGCCCCCGAGGCGTTTGCCGCGCTCAGGCACAATGCGGGACTGATGTCGTTTACGACGTAGCTTTCGCAGGCGATGTGTTTTTTTATTTGCGAAGTCAAAAAGCCCGTTCCGCAGCCGAATTCGAAGGCGCGTTTGAATTTTCTTTCGGGGAAAAGTTTTTGGAGTTTTTCGCGCAGAAAAAGCCCGACATTTTTTTGGACGACGGCGCATTTTTCGTATGAATCCGCGCTCTTTTCGAATGCGGAAGCGAGTTTGCCGCCGCGGTGGAAGGCGTTGAGGGCGTAGTCGAAAAGTTCGGGAGAGAGGTGTTCGCCCTCCCAAACGGTGAGGGTTTTGGGAAATGCCCTTGCGAGGTTTCGGGTCGGGAAAATTTTGTCGCCGACGCAGGCGAAGGCGCAATCCCAGCGGGATTTGACGGTATGGCCGGCGTCGAAGAAGCGTCCGCAGCTGCGCAGTTCGTCGCGCAATTCGTCGGGGGTGCGGGAGCACAAAAGGGCGCGGTTTTGCGCAAAATTGCGCGCCCCGCAAACGCGTTTGTAGAATTTTTCTACTCCCGCGGCGTCGAAGTTTTCGAGCGTTTTTTCGAAGACGGCGCGGGGGATTCCGAGTGTGTCGTCGACGGGAAAAGTGCTGCCGCAAAGGGCGATTCGCGAAACTACGTTCGCCCAATCCGCGGTGGCGACGTCCGCAACCTTGACGCCGAACGACCACGCGACGATGCGGACTTTTGCGTAGCGCGAAAAATCCTCCGAAAGCGAAAAATCGCGGTAGTCGAAAACTACGCAAACGTCGGTTTTGGGCAGGCTGCATTTCGACAGAACTGCGGCGTCGCAGGCGAAGCCCGCAAAGAAGACCGTTGCGGTGTCGCCCGCGCCCCTACTGAGCCATTTGAATTTCATTTTGCCGAAGATTCTTAAATTCGGCGGCGAATTTTTCAAGTTCGGATTTCGACATTTTGGCGTTGAGAGAAAGTCTTATGCGCGCCGAATTTTTCGGGACGGTCGGGTATCTGACTGCCGCCGCGCAATAGCCCGCATCGAGCAGTTTACGCGAAAGGCCGCACGCCGCGGCGTTGTCGCCCACGAGTATGGGCGCGATTTGCGAGCTTCCAAGGATTGTTTCGGGCGCGAGGATTTTTCTTAAATATGCGGAAAGTTCGGCAAGGGTTTCGCGCCTTGCAGCCATTTCGGGCGATGAAAAGCGCGAACAGACAAAGAGTGTCCACAGTGCGCTTATGGGCGGTATTGCGGTCGTAAAAATGAACCCGCGGGCGCGGTTTATGAGAACGTCGCGGATTTGCGGGGAGGTTATGACCGCCGCGCCCTGCGAAGCCGCCGCCTTGCCGAGGGTTGCCATAATTATGTCGACGTCGCCGAGCAATCCGCGCGAGGCGCACAAGCCCAAGCCGCCGTTGCCGAAGACGCCGAAGGAATGGGCTTCGTCGACGTAGAGAGCGCAATCGAACTCGCGCTTGATTTCGACGAGCCCTCCGATGTCGGCAAAGTCGCCGTCCATACTGAAAACACCCTCGGTTGCGATGAACGCGTTTTCGAACTCGGCGCGGTGTTCGCGCAGGAGGCGGCGCAAGTGTGAATAGTCGTTATGGGCGTAGCGGTAGAATTTCGCGTCGGAGAGTTTGAGGGCGTCGATGAGGCTTGCGTGGACGAGTTTGTCGCAGAAAACGGCGTCTTTCGAAGACGCGAGAGCGGGCAGAACACTCGTGTTTGCGGCGTATCCGCCGTTGAAAACAAGGCAAGATTTTTCCGCACCCGACTGGGCCGAAAACGCGTTTGCAAACCAGTTTTCCAATGCCGCGAATGCGGGATTGTTGCCGCCCAGAAGGCGGGACGAAACCGAAGACATCACGAACGCCCCGCCGTCGAGAGATGCGAGAAATTCGCGCTGCATATCGGTATCGGAGGAGATTCCGAGGTAGTCGTTCGTGGCGAAATTGAGCATTTTTACGCCGTCGCGGGTGATGTGTGCGCCGTCGGCAACGGAGGTCCAGAGGGTTCGGTATAGTCCGTCCGCGCGCAAACTGCTTAATATTTCGGAATAATTTTTCACTTATTTTAATGAAATTTGGGATTCGCTATCTTGGCGGTTTCGGGGCGATTCAAAGCGATTTTACAACATCGCAGACTGCCGAGCAAAGCAGTTTTAAATCGGCGTCGGAAATCACGAACGGCGGCATACAGTAGATGAGTCTGCCGAACGGGCGCAGCCAGACGCCGCGTTCGATAAGCATTTTTTGGACGCGTTCGACGTCGACGGGGTTGCGCGTTTCAACGACGCCGATTGCGCCGAAACAGCGCGCCTGGGCGACACTTTCAAGGGCGTTTAGCGGCAGGAGCTTGGTCTTCAAAACCGCCTCAATTTCGCGGACGCGGGCGCAGACGTCGAAGCTTTCGAAGCAATCGAGGGCTGCGTTGGCGGCTGCGCAGGCAAGCGGATTTGCCATAAATGTGGGCCCGTGCATGAAAAGTCCGACGCCGCCTTCGGAAATTCTATCCGAAATTTCGGCGGTGGCGAGGACTGCGGCGAAGCTCATATATCCGCCCGTCAGAGCCTTGCCGAGGCACATTATGTCGGGGGTTGTGTCCGCCCACTGGCAGGCGAACGGCTTGCCCGTGCGTCCGAAGCCCGTGGCGATTTCGTCGAAGATTAGCAGGACGCCGAACTCGTCGCACGCCTCGCGCAAAAGGCGCAGATACTGAGGGTGGTAGAAACGCATTCCGCCCGCCCCCTGCACTATCGGCTCCAAAATGACGGCGGCGATTTCCCGCGAATGGCGGCGCAGGATTTCGCGCATAGAGGCGAAATCGGAGGGGTCGAACGGGGCGTCGAACGCGCACTTCGGGGTGTCGGCGAAGTAGTGGACGGGCAATGCGCCCGAGAAGACCGAATGCATTCCGTTGACGGGGTCGCATACCGACATTGCGTGCCAAGTGTCGCCGTGGTATCCGCCGCGGATTGTGGCGAATTTCCGCTTTGCCGAGAACTGCGACCCTCGCGAATGCCAATACTGCAACGCCATTTTCATCGAGACCTCGACAGCGACGGAACCCGAATCGCAAAAGAAGATTTTTTCGAGGGGCGCGGGCGTCATATCGACGAGTCTTTTAGCAAGGCGCACGGCGGGCTCGTGGGTGAGTCCGCCGAACATAACGTGGGCGAATTTGTCGAGTTGGGCGCGGACGGCGGAGTTTATGTGTTCGTTGTTGTAGCCGTATGCAACCGCCCACCAAGACGACATTCCGTCGACGACCTCGCGCCCATCGGCGAATATCAGGTGTGTGCCGCGCGCGCCTACGACTTCGTAGACGCCGATTGGGTTTTTCATCGATGCGTAAGGGTGCCAGACGTGTTGTCTGTCGTAATTCAAAAGCTCCTTAGAAGTCATAGCCCAAGCGTTTTAGCATTTCGAAATCCTCGGCGACGCCCGAACCGACGGTGGTGAGCATATCGCCCATAAGAATTGCGCTCGCGCCCGATTTGAGCGCGGTTTCCTGAAAGTCGCGGAAGGCGCTTCTGCCGCCTGCAAAGCGTATGTGAGCGCGGGGGTTGGCTATGCGGAAGACGGCGAAAGCGCGCAGAATTTCCTCGCGCGGAAGCGGCGGGGTGTTTTCGAGCGGCGTGCCCTTTATGGGCTGCAAGACGTTGACGGGAATGGAATCGACGCCGAGGGTTGCGAGTGTGTGGGCGAGCTCGACGCGCTGGGCGAAGGACTCGCCCATGCCGATGATTCCGCCGCTGCAAATGCTTAATCCGACCTCGCGCGCGGCGCGGATTGAGGCGATTTTATCGTCTATTGTGTGTGTGGAGCAAAGTTTCGGAAAGTATGAAGGCGCGGTTTCAAGATTGCAATGGAACCTGCGCATTCCCGCCGCGCGGAGAATTTCGAACTGCGACTTTGTGAGCAATCCGAACGAGCCGCAAAGGTAAAGCCCCTTCAATGTGGAGAGTTTTTTGAAGGCGTCCGCCATTTTTTGCGTGTCAGCGTCGGACAATGTTCTGCCGCTTGTTACGAGCGAGAACCTGCGTATGCCAAGCTCGTGCGACTTTTTTCCGCACTCGAACGCCTCCTGTGCCGAAACCGCCGCGTAGACGCCGCACCCCGTGTTGTGGTGTGCCGACTGTGCGCACCACTTGCAATTTTCCGAGCACCGCCCCGACTTGGCGTTCATTATCGAGCAGGTATCGACTGTGTTTCCGAGAAATTTACGCCGCAGTTTTTCGGCGGTTTCGCACAGGATTTCGAGTTGCGCAGACGTCGCGAAATCGAGAATTTCGTCGAACGTCAGCGGCTGCGCGTTCAGAATTTTATTCAGCATAGGTCTTTATTTTTAAGGGTATATCGCGCTATTTTCTAAAACGCGACGCGACGCGGTGTCAAGGTTTTAAAGACTTCAAAAATGGTAGTGTCTAAGTATGGGTGTAACGTTTGTTTTGGGGTATGGAAAAAAAGTAAAAAAATTGTTGAAGTTTATCGAAGTTTCGGCAAAATGCATTTCTTAATAACTTTTAAAAAGGAATCAAAATGCCAAGAGAAACAGTAATCATCGAATGCACGGAAGCGCGCAAAGAAGGTAAATCGCCCTCGCGCTATATGACAACGCGCAACTTCAAGAAGCAGGCCGACAAAGTCGAAAAGCTTAAATACAACCCTTCTTTGAAGCGTCGCACCCTTCATCGCGAAATCAAAAAGTAGTAGGGGCAATCCTGCTGGGCAGGTTGCCATTGTTTGGTAAGTGGCGGCGAATTGCTAAGTGCAATTTGCGCCTTTGCTTTCAATTAAAGTTGAGCCGCTTTTAAGCGGCTTGTGGACAAACGGCGGCTTACTCAGCCGCCTTTTCTGTTTTCACACGCATTGCGCATTGCGCAATAGCTTTTTTTATATGACGGGCACGGGCGCGGTATTGGCAAAGCCAATATGCCCGCTTTACTTTAACGAATAGACAAAGGCGGAATTGCCGAAAGCAATCGCCACCTTTTTCGAACATTAAAAAAATTCGGAGAGTGGGAAAGGAACTCGCAGAGTAAAATCACGGCAAACATAATGGACATCATCGCGGGAATGAATCGGAATGCGCCGAGCAGCGAAAAGAAATCAATCTTAATAAGCAAAACTTATCAAAGTCCGAATTTTCTTTTGAGAATTCCGATGAAAATTTCGAGAGGCTTGCAGACGCGGGACTCGCGCCAAATACTGACGTAGCGCATATCGGCGTCGAGACCCTCGACCGCCTTGAAGCGCACTCCATTGTAATAGTTGCGGACGAGATGACGCAACTCCATTTCGGCTTGGCTTCCTTTCGGACTGCTAACGGTTCGATTTTCAAGCGAGTAAAAGGCAAAAACGGAGGGTGTCAAGATTTTCGAAAAGCGGGCGCAAAAAAAGGCGTCCGAGACGGGACGCCTTTTTGTCTGCCGATTTGCGGGCGGCTCGGTTTATGAATAGAGCCAAGTTGAGAGGTAGCGCGAACCTGTGTCGGGTATGATTGCGACGATTTTTTTGCCCGCGTTTTCGGGTTTCTTGGCAAGTTCCAATGCCGCAAAAACTGCCGCGCCTGCGGAAATGCCCGTGTGGATACCCTCCTCTTTTGCGAGTCTGCGGGCGATATTGCCTGCGTCTTCGTCCTTGACGCGGATTACGCCGTCGACGTGTTTGGCGTCGTAAATTTTGGGAACGAAGCCCGCCCCGATTCCCTGAATCTTGTGGGGGCCGCTCTTGCCGCCAGAAAGAACTGGCGATGTGTCGGGTTCAACTGCGTAGATTTTGAGTTCGGGTTTCAGCGGTTTCAACGCCTGCGCGATGCCGCTGATTGTGCCGCCCGTGCCGACGCCCGCCACGACGATATCGACCGCGCCGTCGGTGTCTTCCCAAATTTCTTTACCCGTTGTTTTGCGGTGGATTTCGCTATTGGCGAAGTTTTCGAACTGCTGCGGAATGAACGAGCCGGGGTTTTCGCGCTGCAATTCGAGAGCCTTTTCGATTGCTCCCTTCATGCCCTTTGCGCCGTCTGTAAGCACGAGTTCCGCGCCGAGGCTGAGCAGAAACTTGCGGCGTTCGATACTCATAGTTTCGGGCATCGTCAAAATCAGGCGGTATTTTTTGACTGCCGCTACAAGAGCAAGCCCGATTCCCGTGTTGCCGCTTGTAGGCTCTATTATAAGCCCTCCCTTTTTGAGCAACCCCTTGGCTTCGGCGTCTTCGACCATTGCGAGGGCCGCTCTGTCTTTTACCGAACCCGAAGGATTGAAGAATTCGAGCTTCGCCAAAACTTCGGCTTTCGAGTCGTTTAAATAATTGAGGCGAACCAACGGAGTTCCGCCTACGAGTTCCAATATGTTGTTTGCGATTTTCATATTTGTTTTTTTGATTGTGGATATGTTGTCGCAAAAACTACCAAATGAGTCAAGAATATTTTTTCAAAAAATGCACGGTTTGCGCGTATCTTATTTTAAACAAGCGAAATAAAAATTAAAAAATATTTACTAAAATGGTAGTTTTTATTGTGCTTTCGCCGTAAAGCTATGAATACATCGCCAATTTCGCGGTCAAAAACAAAACAAAGAGTGCTGCGAGATACGCCGCGAAATACCGCCAATTTTTAAGGGCGAAATCGCGCAAATTGCCGCGGCAAAAGCCGCTGCATTTTTCGCCGAAGACGAAGACAAAACACGACATCGCAATGCCCGCGCAAAACAGAAACGCCATGGCAGGCGGCAGCAGAAAACGCCCTCCGAGAGCGCAAACAAATGTGGGCGACAGGAACATCGCCGCAAACGCGAGCGCGAATGTGCCGAAGAATGTCCGCGCCCCGACTTCGCCGTTTATAAAGAACCGCGCGACAAAATGAACAATCAGCCAGACTATGAAAAGTTCGAGTCCGCCCGCAAAAAACAGTCGGCAAAAATCGGACAAAAAAGACAAAGCCGATTCGGCGAAAAACGCGCCCCACCCCGCCCCGTCCGAAACGTTGGAAACAGCCCGTGCCAGATTCGACGAAAGCAGAATCTCCGACGCGCGCAAAAATACGGTAAACGCCGCAAAAAACGCCTGAAACAAAACTACGAGCGCAACGGCGCGTTCAAAACGCCGCACGGGCAGGTAAAACCGTCTAAAACGAGACAAATTCATATGTCCGAGTTTCTAGCCACAAGCGCGCAAAAATCAACAAAAAAGCCGTATTTACGCCGAAATCGACCGAATTTCCGCCCCAGCCCAGCAGCAGCTCGAACGGCGGACACAAAATCAAAAAAAGGTTGCCTTGGCGGGCAAAATCTGAAAGATAGAATTCCATTATGGATTCCAATATTGTGTTAGATATATGCGTGTTTGCCGCATTCATTTTCGCGGTGATTTTCACGGGATTATACAAGAGCAAGAACGAAGGCGGCTCGGAAGACTACTTTTTGGCGGGTCGCGGGCTGTCGTGGTGGCTTATCGGCATTTCGCTGATTGCGGCGAACATCTCGACGGAGCAATTCGTAGGCATGAGCGGCAGCGCGGCTGGTCTTTCGGGCTTGGCGATTGCAAGCTACGAATGGATGGCTGCAATCTGCCTTGTCTGCGTGGCGTTCCTGTTCCTGCCCAAATTCCTCAAAAGCGGAATGTATACGGTGCCGCAGTTCCTCGAATACCGCTTCGACGCGCTTTCGAGAACGGTGATGTCGGTGCTTATGGTCGTGGTTTTGGTGACGGTTAATACGACGGCGGTTATATATTCGGGCGCGACGGTCGCAAACACCGTTTTCGGCTCGGCGGCGGAATTGCCGTTTACGCTCAACGTGCCCGTGTGCTGCTGGGCTATCGGCATTATGGCGGCAATCTACGTTTGCGCGGGCGGTCTTAAAGCGTGTGCGTGGGCGGACTTGTTGCAGGGTTCGGCATTGATTATCGGCGGCGCGCTGATTACGTATTTCGCCTTCGACGCGTTCGCGGCAAAGCCCGTGGCTGAAATCGCGACTACGGCGGTTATCCCCGAGGCGGTTCGCAGCGGGCTTGAAAACGCGAATGTCTTCGAAAAATTCTTTACGCTCAATTCGGACAAGCTGACTATGTTTATGCCCGCAGACCACCCCGAAATTCCGTGGACTGCGCTGATTATCGGCTTGTGGATTCCCAACTTCTACTACTGGGGCTTCAACCAGTATATCATCCAGCGCACGCTCGGCGCGTCGAGTTTGGCGGAAGGCCAGAAAGGCGTGATTTTCGCGGCGGGCTTGAAGCTGATAATTCCGTTTATCATCGTATTCCCGGGGATTATCGCGTTCAATATTTACTCGCAGGATCAGAATATCGAGGCGTTGCACGACCAGCGCATTATGACGACGAATGCCAAAAACTTCGCCCCGCTCTATTTCAAGGGGCTTGAAGCCACAAACCAGAAGTTCGACGCCGACAATGCCGCGCGCTTTTTCAGCTTCGACTTGGGGCAGAAAAACGAAAAGGGCGAATCGGTAAAAACTCCCGTTTTTACGAAGGACGAAATCGCGAATTTGCAGGCGGAATACGACGCCATGAAGGCATCGGGAACTCTCGACAAAATCTCGTTTAAATACGACGGCGGCTGGGCGAAATCAAACGGCGGCTTGGGAATTCCCGCAAAGGCGTTTGTCGACGCTTGGAACAAGGCGACCGAAAAAACCGCCCACAAAGACTTTACCCGCACGCTTTACGGATATAAATACGACTCCGCGTTCGGACTTCTCATCAGCAAGGCTCTGCCCGAAGGATTCGGGTTGCGCGGCTTTATTTTTGCGGCTCTCTTGGGCGCGGTGGTAAGTTCGCTTGCGGCAATGCTCAACGCGGCGTCGACGATATTTACAATCGACATCTACAAGAAATTCATCAACAAAAACGCGTCGGACAGGAATCAGGTTCTTGCGGGCAGAATCGCGGTTTTGGTGTTCGCGGTTATAGGCTGTCTTGTCGCCCCCGTGCTCGCGAATCCGAAGCTCGGCGGAGTGTTCACGTTCATTCAGGAATTCCAAGGGTATATGTCGCCGGGTATTTTGGCGGTCTTCGTATTCGGTATGTTCTCGAAAAAAGCTCCGCGCTTTGCGGGTGCAATCGGCATTATCACGAGCCCGATTGTCTACGGCATTTTGCAGTTCAACTTCGGCGACATTGCCTTCCTCAACAGAATGGCGATAACGTTTGCGTGCTCGCTGGCGGTTATGCTGGTGTTGACGCTCGTAAAGCCTCTCAAACAGGACATCGTCCTGCCCGAAAATAAGAATATGGACTTGTCGTCCTCGACGGGCGCGAGAATCGGCGGCATTTCGGTGCTCGTGGCGGCGTTCGCGCTCTACTTCATCTTCTCGGGGCTCTGGTTCTAAGAGACGCTTTTTTAGACTACGGCGGCGGAAAAATCCTCCGCCCGCCGTATTTTTAATCCAATAAAAAACGCAAAAAAACAACGAATGAAAAAATATATGGGAAGAATGAAAAAATATATGGGAAAAGAGAAAACACTAAACGCTGTAAAAAAAGCATCGCTTGCGCTGTTGTGCGCGGGCGCGCTTGCAATGTTCGGGTGCGAGACGTTCGAGCCGATATTCTCGATGGATAACGGAATCGATACGAAAAACCGCCCGACGATTCCGACGAGTTTCGAGTCGGATACAAACAAGGTGATGTCGAAAGCCTACTGGGACTTGTGGAACAAGGACGTCCAGAAGGAAATCGACGCGCGTATCGAAAAATTTAGAAAAGCCGACGGCGTTGTGAAGGTCGACGCCGCGCCGAACACGGACGTTGAAATCAAGCAAATTAAGCACTCGTTCATTTTCGGGGCGCATATTTTCAACTTCAACCAGCTCGGCAAAAAGGAATACAACGACATTTACAAGAGCCTATACGGGACGTTGTTTAATTCCGCGACGGTGGCGTTCTACTGGAAATGTTTTGAATTCTCACCCGACCAATTCCGTTTTGCGACAGAATACTGGGACACCGAAGACTTCTGGAACAATGTCAAAGAGCCCAAGCTTATGCCGCACTGGCGTCGCCCGAGTTCCGACCAAGTTGTGGAATTCTGTCAGCAAAAGCATATCCGCATTCACGGACACCCGCTTGTCTGGGGCAGCCGCAGCTGGCATATGCCCGAAGAGTGGCTCGTGAACGACTTTGCCAATCCCGCGGAAAAGGCGTTGTTGAAAAAATACGGAATCAAGGTCGAAGGCTCGGACGCGAAATACGCGCACAGCGCGCTTTACAAAAAGCCGATTGCCGAGCTTGAAAAGCTCATAGGCCACTATGCCGCCGAAATCGGCAAACGCTATGAAGCCCGCGTGAAGGCAATCGCAGAACACTACGGCGACATCGTCGACAGCTGGGACGTTGTAAACGAATCCGCAACCGACTTCGAAAAGGGCAACCTGCCCTCGGGCAATGTGTTTTCGAAATCGTGGTATGGCATAATGCAGCCCAACTACGACTTCGACGCCTTCCGTCTTGCGCAAAAGTATCTGCCCGCGAAGGCAAAGCTCAACATCAACGACTACAATATGCGCGCGGCATACATCAACCAGATAAAGTCGCTTGAAAAGCGCGGCTGCAAAATCGACATTGTGGGCTCGCAAATGCACCTGTTCAACCCCGAGCAGACGCTCGGCATAGCAAACGGCAAGGCGATTCAAACGCCCAAGCAGGTAAAGGAAACTATGGACAGACTCGCGACTGCGGGCAAGCCGATACACCTGAGCGAAATTACAATCACCGCCGCGGGCACTGGCGAAAAGGAGCGCATGATGCAGGCTATCGCGCTTCGCAACCTTTACAGAATGTGGTTTAGCATCGAAAATATGATGGGGATAACCTGGTGGAACGTAGTCGACGACTGCGGAGCACCGGGTGAGCCGTCTATGTCGGGGATTTTCACCCGCGATATGAAGCCAAAGCCCGCGTTCTTCGCTATGAACGACCTCATTAACGGCGAATGGAAAACAAACACCGTCCGCCGCGCCGACGCAGACGGCAATGTCAAATTCCGCGGATTCAAGGGGCTTTACGAAATTTCCTACACCGACAAAAACGGAAACAAGAAAACAATACAATATAACCTAAAATAATGAAAAAAAGTTTAGCTTCGAGTTTCGAAAAAATCTACGGGCGCAAGGCGGAAGTCTTCGCCCAAGCCCCTGGACGAATCGAGTTCATCGGCAACCACACCGACTACAACGGCGGCTGGACGATGGGCGCGGCTATCGACCGCGTGGTAATGGTAGCCCTTGCAAAACGCGCCGACAAGAAGCTCTGCTTCGCAAGCGCGAAGTCGGGCGAAAAGGTCGAGATAGATATGGACTCGCTCGAAAAGCAGCCCCGCGAATACAACTGGGTCAACTACCCGCTGGGCGTTTTCAAATTTCTGCTCGAAGCCGGACTAAATGCCGATACGGGGTTCGACATGCTCGATATGAGCAACCTGCCCGCGGGGGCGGGGCTTAGCTCGTCGGCGGCTATCGAACTCTCGACGGCTTTCGCGCTGTGCGCGCTCTACAACTTCGACTGCGACCTGAAAACGAAAGTCCGCATCGGCCGCAAGTGCGAAAACTTCTTTGTGGGCATGCCCTGCGGAATTCTCGACCAGGGCGTTTCGGGCTTCGGCAAAAAAGACTCGCTGGTATTCATAGACTGCAAGACGGAGGATTTTTCGAACGCTCCGCTTAAACGCGGCTGCAAATTCTGGCTTTTCAATTCGACGAAAAAACACGCGCTTGTCGACGGTATGTATGCCGCGCGCCACAACGAATGTATGGAGGCCGCGAAAATCCTCTCCGACGGCGGCGACAAGCTTTTGCGCGAATTCACCCTCGCCGATTTGGAGGCGAAGAAGTCGGCAATGTCGCCCAACGCCTACAAGCGCGCAAAGCACGTAATAGAGGAAAACGGGCGCGTTTTGGAGGCTAAAAAAGCCCTCGACGCCGGCGACATCAAGCGTGTCGGCGAGCTTCTGGTAGCCTCGCACAACAGCTCGAAGACGCTTTTCGAAAATTCGTGCGAAGAGCTCGACTTTTTGGTCGGGGAAATCGTCAAGAACCCGAAAGTCTACGGCGCGCGCCTTAGCGGCGGCGGCTTCGGCGGCGCGGTTATGGCGTTGACCGACGAAACTTTCGGGGAATCGGACGCCGAGAAAATCGCCGAAGTTTACTCAAAAAGATTCGGCAAAAGACCCGCCGTCTTCACCTGCTCGGCGGGCGACGGCGCGAAAATCGTGTAGCGCGGGAATCGGTGTATTTTTCAAAAAATTTTCTCAATATCTTAAACACAAGGAAAAATTATGAACGTATTGGTAATAGGCGGCGCGGGCTACATCGGCAGCCACTGCGTAAGACAACTAATTCAGGCGGGACACAGACCCATCGTTTTGGACAACCTCGTCTACGGGCACACGGGTGCGCTCCTTAAAGAAGTCAAATTCTACAAGGGCAACCTCGAAGACAAAAAAACGGTGGGCGAAATTCTCGACACCGAAAAAATCGACCTCGTTATGCACTTTGCGGCGTTCATCAACGTGGGCGAATCCGTGCAAAATCCGCTCAAATACTACCGCAACAATGTAGCGGGCGTGGTGAATCTGCTCGAAACTATGGTGGAGCACAACGTCAAGAAGTTCGTGTTCTCCTCGACGTGCGCGACGTTCGGCATTCCCGAAAAACTGCCGCTTGTCGAAGATATGCCGCAGCACCCGATTAACCCCTACGGGCAAACGAAGCTCGACGTTGAAAATATGCTCAAAAACTGCGCCGTCGCCTACGGAATGAATTCGGTTGCGTTCCGCTATTTCAACGCTTCGGGTGCCGCCGAAGACGGCACTATCGGCGAAGACCACACGCCCGAATCGCACCTGATTCCGCTGGCAATCTACGCCGCGATGGGCAAACGCCCCGCGCTAAAAATTTTCGGCAACGACTACAACACGCCCGACGGCACCTGCCTGCGCGACTATGTCCACGTCGACGACCTAAGCCGCGCCCACATTGCCGCGTTCGACAAGCTTGAAGGCGACGGAAAGTTCCTCCACTACAATCTCGGCACGGGCACGCCGAATTCGGTGCTCGAAATCATCAAAGGTGTCGAGAAAGTAAGCGGGTTGAAAGTCCCGCACGAATTCGCCCCGCGCCGAGCGGGCGACCCCGACGCGCTCTATGCGAACTCCGAAAAGGCGAAGCGCGAGCTCGCATGGAAAATAAAATACACGAACGTCGAGGACATCATTGCGACGGCGTGGAAGTGGCATTCAACCCACCCCGACGGCTTCGGCGACAAAAAATAACGCGCGTTAAAATCCGTCAAAAAAAAAGAATACAAAACAATGAAAGATTTAAGAAAATCGTTCGAAGACGCAGGTCAGGGACATGTCTTCAAATACTTCGACTCGCTCGACGCCGAAAGCAAGGCGACGTTGCTTGCGCAGCTTGAAATGGTCGATTTGGACGAGCTTGACCGACTCAACAAAACGCTCGTTTTTGCGCAAAACGCCAAGGCTGGCATCGACTTCGCAAAGCTCACGCCCGCGCCCTACACGCCCTGCCCCGCCGACAAGGCAAACGACCCAGAGTGGGCAAAGGCAAAAAAAGTCGGCGAAGACGCAATCAAGGCTGGCAAGCTTGCCGCGTTCGTAGTGGCGGGCGGTCAGGGCACGCGTCTTGGCTTCAACGCGCCAAAGGGGCTTTACAAAGTGACGCCCGTCAGGGGCAAAAGCCTATTTCAGGTGTTCGCTGAAAAAATCCTGTCGGCGTCGAAAAAATACGGCGTGTCGATTCCGTGGATTGTCATGACAAGCCACATCAACAACAAGGCTACGGTCGAATTTTTCGAGCAGAACAACTACTTCGGTCTGGATAAGAACGACGTCATTTTCTTTAAACAGGGGCTTATGCCCGCCGTCGATTTAAACGGCAAAATCATTCTCGAAGAAAAGGGCAAAATCGCAATGACACCCGACGGACACGGCGGATGTCTGCGCGGTATGGTGCGCAACGGAGTCGTCGCCGAGCTTAAAAAGCGCGGCATTGAGTGCGTGAGCTATTTTCAGGTCGACAACCCGCTTGTGGACATAATCGACCCGTATTTTGTGGGCTTCCACCTGCTGGGAAAATCGCAAATGTCGTCGAAGATGATTGCAAAGGCGTATCCCCTCGAAAAGGTCGGACACTTCTGCATGCTCGACGGCAAACTCACGGTTGTGGAATACTCAGACCTGCCGGCCGAATACCAGCAGCAGACCGACGCGAACGGCAAACTCAAATTCATAGCAGGCAGCGTGGCAATCCATATTCTGGACGTGGATTTCGTCGAAACGCTCGGCTCGTCACAGCGAGAGGAAGACCGTCTGCCGTTCCACCGCGCGAACAAGAAAATTCCCTACATCGACGCCAACGGCGAAACCGTAAAGCCCGAAAAGCCAAACGGCGTTAAGTTCGAAATGTTCGTTTTCGACGCGCTTCCGATGGCTAAAAATCCCGTGATTATAGAGGGTTTGCGCGCTGACGAATTCTCGCCCGTAAAGAACGCCGAGGGGCTGGACTCGCCGCAGACATGCAAAAACCACCAGAAGGCACAGTGGGCGCGCTGGCTTAAAAGCGCGGGCGAAAAAATTGACACCGACGCCGACGGCATTCCGCAAATAGACATTGAGGTATCGCCGCTTTTCGCAAGTAACGAAGCCGATTTTGTCGCAGCTTGGAATAAGCTCTCGCCCAAACCCGCAATAGAAAACGGACTGTACTTGGGCGCGTAAATAAGGACGGGAGGCTTGCAACCCTCGTTTTGTTGCCGACTATATAAACCCCGACGCACGGCGCGAAAATCCAACGCGCCGTGCTTTTGTTTTTACGGCAAAAAACGAAGAAAAATGAAGTATGAAAACACTTTTTGATAGTATTGGCAGACCTCCCGGCTTTCGTCCCGCTCACGACGGATATATATCTGCCCTTCCTGCCCACGCGTATCAAAAAAAATTCGGGGCTACCACAATTTAACATTCGAAAAAATCAGCCCGCGCCCGATTAAACATTCCGCAAAAAATCCGATACCCCAAGCAGTGCCGAACGTTCGGCGAAGAAAAGGATTTTTATGGAAAATATGTTTTGTTTTCAGTGCGAGCAAACCGCAAATTCGACCGGCTGCACGCTAAGCGGCGTGTGCGGCAAAAAGCCCGCGACGGCAAACCTGCAAGACAGACTTGTCGGGGCGTTGATTGATTTGGCGGTATCGGGAAAGCAGTCGGACGAAATCACCGAAATGCTTGTTGACGGGCTTTTCGCGACAATAACAAACGTCAATTTCGACGACGCCTCGCTCAAAAAGCTCGTCGAAAAGGCGCGGACGTTAAGCGGCAAATGCTGCGCGGGCGGGTCCGATTTCGACACGTCTTCGATCTGGCGCGCAGCCCCCGAAATCCGTTCGCTGAAATCGCTGATTCTCTTCGGGCTAAAAGGCACTGCCGCCTATGCGCACCACGCCGAAGTTTTAGGGATTTCGGACGCCGCCGTCGACGCGTTTTTCTACGAGGCTCTCCGCGCCCTCGCAAAGGCTGATTCGCAAACCGAACTTCTGCCGCTCGTGATGAAGACGGGCGAAATAAACCTCAAATGTATGGCGGCTCTCGACCGCGCAAACACCGCCGCCTACGGCGGCCCCGTACCTACGCGCGTTTCGACTGAAATCGAAAAGGGGGCGTTCATAGTCGTTTCGGGACACGATTTGCGCGACCTTGAACTGCTCTTGAAACAGACGCAGGGGCGCGGCGTCAACGTCTACACACACGGCGAAATGCTGCCCTGCCACGCGTATCCGCGCCTGAAAAAATATCCGCATTTGAAAGGCAATTTCGGAACGGCTTGGCAGAATCAACAACGCGAGTTTGCGGCGATTCCCGCGGCGATTCTCTTCACGACAAACTGCATAATGCCCGTGCAAAAGTCGTATAAAGACAGGGTTTTTACAACGTCGGTGGTGCATTACCCCGAAACCGTGCATATCGGCGAAGACAAGAATTTCGAACCTGTCATACAAAAGGCTCTCGAACTCGGCGGATACCCCGAACGCCGCAAAATGACGGGCATAAACGGCGGAAATGTCCTGACGACGGGCTTCGGACACGCGGCGGTTATGTCGGTTGCCGACAAACTCATTGCGGCTATCAAAGCGAGAAAAATCTCGCACATCTATCTTGTGGGCGGCTGCGACGGCGCAAAACCCGGGCGCAACTATTACACTCAGTTTGTCAGAGATTTGCCAAAGGACACAATAGTGCTGACTCTCGCGTGCGGAAAATACCGCTTTAACGACCTCGATTTGGGCGAAATCGACGGTATACCGCGCCTGCTCGATATGGGACAGTGCAACGACGCCTATTCGGCAATAGTCGTCGCCGACGCGCTCGCCGACGCATTCGGGTGCTCTATAAACGAATTGCCGCTTTCATTCGTGCTTTCATGGTACGAACAAAAGGCGGTCTGCGTGCTGCTGACACTTCTGTATCTGGGAATAAAAAATATCAAACTCGGCCCGACAATGCCCGCATTCATCACTCCCGAACTGCTCAATAGCCTACCCATACAAAAGATTTTGTAATTTAAAAATCAAAAAAAACGGGTTTCGTTGAAACCCGTTTTTCTCCATTATAAAAATAAACTTTTCGTGTAGGCGTTTGACAAAGCGGGATATTGGCTGAAAGCCAATCCCGCGCCAGTGCCCGTCTACAAAATGCCTTGGGTTTTGAGAGACGCTTTGAGGGCGTTGATGTCAATCGAACGCGGTTGCGTCTTGGCGGCAATTGCCATAGCCGCAGCCGTGCCGACCGCCTGACCTACCCCCGCAACAATCGGCTGGACGCGATAGGCGGACGCCGCCAAACTCGTGCCACTGATGTGCTTGCCCGCAAGCATAAGGTTTTCGACACCCTTGGCGAGCGTGCACCCGTAGGGAATGGCAAAACGCAACTGAATCTTGTCGATTTTGTTCTTGGCAATGTCGGGACGCCCCCAACAGTCGAGAACATAACGCCCCTGCGCAATGCCGTCGTCGGGATATTTGGGAGCCGCACCCTGCACTTCGCCAGTCTGTTTGAGAAGGTCTTCACTCGTCAAAATCTGATCGCCTACAACACGGCGGCATTCGCGCACACCGATTTTCGGCGCAAGATTCATAGCATATCCGAATTTCCACATCTCGGCTTGAAGCGGCATAAGACGCTTGATGATGTCAGCCTGCAAGTGCGCGAGGGCGACATTGTCGCGGGTATCGCACGCACCGTGGGCACCCCAAACGAGATATTGCGTGATGTTCTTGCGGGCATATTCGCGCGGGCGGAAACTGGTAAAGCCGACGCCGGAGTCGAGAATAAGCCTGTTGTTTATGCGGGTTTTCCAGTATTCGGGCGTCTGAATATTCGCGTCGGGACGGAACGCCTGCATCATAAACATCTGCGTGCAACTCTGAACCTTGTTTTCATGCTTTTCTAAGGCGAGGCGTTCGTTGAATTCGCTCTTGGCTTCGCGCCCAAACATGCATTCGACGCCCGCAAATTCGCTGAGCGAGCCCGTCCCCGTGGCGTCGACGACAATCTTCGCCTTGATGGCGCGCAACTTGTTGTAGCTGTCGATGTATTCGACGCCCAAAATCTTCCGACGGCCGTCTTTGCCCTTGTCGCTCATAATCGCGCCGCAGACGGGGGCGTTGGTGACGATTGAAATGTTCTTTTCGGCGGCAATCATCTCCATAAGCGCGAAGTTCACGCTTGATGGGAAAAACCACATCGCGCCGTTCTGCTTTTTGCTGGGCGTAATGTTGTATTTTTTAAGAAGAAGATCGCACATTTCGGAGATAATGCCGAGCCTCGGGCCGCCGCAAATGTAGGAAACATACATATCCACGGGCGCGCCGCCAATGAGAGAGTCTTCGTCGAGCAAAATGACTTTCGCTCCGCCGCGAGCCGCCGCAATAGCCGTCGGGCACCCCGCCGCGCCCGCGCCGACAACAAGAACGTCCGTCTCGCGCACGCTGGTGTATTTTTTCGTCTTCTTAACCTTTTCGGACGATTCCGCTTTGGCAATGCCCGCCCCTGCGGCGAGAGACGCCATTAAGCCCGCCTTGAAAAAATTTCTCCTGTTCATCATAATATTATATCCCTTTTTAGTTAGTTTTTTTTGGGGACGGACAATTCGGAAGCGCGAAAGGTTCGAAAATTTTTTGCGTTCACGCGTTCACCCGCAAAACGCCGTCCAAACATTGAATATCAGTAAACATTCGGCGAAATCCATCAACAAAATTCCGCCGAAAAAATCGAGTCAAAAACGGGACGCGGACAAAAAACGCCACGCGCCCCGAAAAAGCAAACTACTTTCTTCTGCGCCAGACGGCGAGCGCGAGCGCAACCGCGCCGAATATTGCGGCGTATGTGGAGGGCTCGGGAACGTATGTTGCGTTGAAGTAGAGAGTTTTGTCGCTAAACGAAAGCGAGGCGTTTTCCCAGAAGTTCGTGTCAAGCCCCTTGATTTCGCAGAACGAAAGCAGGCTTTCGACCTTGGCGGAGTCCAACACGTTCGAAACCACGAATAGCGCAATGCTTACGACATCTCCCTTTTCGAGAGCGTCCTGCGCCCCGAAACCCGAGGCGTCGACAATGAAGTGCGAGTTTGCGAAATCATCGCCGCTGCTGAGCCAAACATTGCCAAACGACTTTGCCGAGAAGTTGCTGTCAGTTAGCGATGTCATTCTAACGCCGTCGAGGTTGAACTGAATGTTTGCGTTGCGACGCCAATGAAGTGCGCTCGAAATGTTGAAGTCGGCATCTTTGCCGAAGACGATAAGCGTCGAAGACTTGCTGCCCGCGGCGTTCGACCCTAAATAAAAACCGATCTTCACCGACGCCTCGACTTTACCGCCGAGGAACTTGAATGTAACCTTCGAAGCGTTGTCGGCCTTTGTCGTCGAATTGAGAGAGATGCAGTCGCCATCGCCATTCGAGCATGCAAATACGAGCGTGCCGCCCGTCTGCGTAAAGGAAACATCGCTCGAAACCGCCGCCCATCTGTTCCCGCCGAATCCAACCACCTTAGTGTTTGCGCCGCCGAGCTTCATCGTGCCGCCGCTGAGGGTAATATTGGTGTTCGAACCGTCGGCGTAACCGACATAAACATACGTCTGCGAGGAAAAATCAACAACGCCGTCGCTGACGTCCATGTTGTCCTGAACAAAGGCCGTAGAGGAATCCGACGTTACCGTGCCGCCCGATACTTCCAAAGACTTTGAGGCAAACGTCGCGCTTGTCGCGCCCGTGAGGTTGAGCGTGCCGCCCGTAATTTTCGCGCTCGTCATCTGGAATGTCGCAGTTCCCGTCGAAGAGCCGAAATAGCTTGTGCCGCCCGTTTGTGTCAGATTGCTTGTGCAGTCGCTTGTGCCGAAAGCGGCATCACCCGAGAGGTTCGCCGAGAACGAACCGTCGTAGATATTGATGTTCGCCGTGCTGCCCGTATACGCGCCAAGCTTGAAGTTTGCCGCATTCATTCCGTCGGCTACAAATGAACCGCCATCGATAATGAGGTTGCCCGTGCCGATGCTATGAAGCGTCGAACTATTGTAACGTCCGCCCATTTCGAAGCTACTGCTCACCGTGAGCGTGCCGTCGGAGAAAATGCGGACTGTGCCCGTTGCATTAGCATTCGGGTCGCAACCAATCAGCAGTGCTTTGGCGGAAGCCTCCGTCGTAACGTTCGCCGTGTTATAACCGCGAACGTGTGATTGCGACGCCGTTGCGGGGTTGTTCGTCCAACTGCCAAGGTCGCTCCAATCGCCGACTTTTCCGGCGGGTTTGAATTCGGCAACCTGCGCGTTGACCGAGAGCGCAGCCGCCCCCAAAACCAACGCCGATATAGCTGTTTTCATTTTCATAGATGTAACCATAATATTAGTATATTGAGTATTTTGAGCATTAATAGTTGCAATACCCGCGTAGCACATTTGAATTCTCGTTAAAAACTTGAAGCGTTTTTGTCCACAAAACCCCCTTAAAAACGCGCGTTTTACGCGCCTTTTCCGAGCTTTGCAACGCCCCAACTTTTCCCGTAATTTGCGTGTGCACAAGGATATTTCAAGCCTTTTCGAGAGTAGAGAATACCCTCCAAGAAGTTATGTCAATAACAAAATCCAAATTTTATTTCATATCCCAAATTTTTTTGTATTTCCGAAAGCGGCGTCCGCAGGTGCGGCTTCCATTGCGGGGGTTTTTTATATGCTGGAAAGTGGCGCGATTGGCTTTGCCAATGCGCTTTGACTATTGATTAAAGTATAGAAAAGGATTTCCTGAATAGGAAAGACTTTTTACATTATAAGAATTATGTAGGTGTTTGACAAAGCGGTATTGCGTAGCAATCCGCGCCAGTGCCCGTCATATAAAAAACTGAAAACCAACTTTATGTGTAAAACGGGCGAGGCGCGTGCTAAAAGACGTGTTTGTGAGCTGGGTGGGATAGTGCTAATGCACAGACCACCCGAACAAACCGAAATCGGCTTAGAACCAACTTTATGTTGTAAAACGGGCGAGGCGCGTGCTAAAAATCGCGGCTTTGCGAGCCGACGCATACTTAGGTATGTGAGGCGAAGCGAAACCGATTTTTAGCCGTGAGTGCGCCTCCGTTGCGAATCTAAAAAACAAAAAAATGGGTTTCAACGAAACCCATTTTCTTCATTATAAAAATAATATTCGCAACGGAGGCGCACGCCCTCGCCCGTTTTTTTTAGGAGAGCATTTGGCGGAGACAATCCTCTCGCGAAATCTTGCCTTCAACTAAATCACAAAGCGATTCCATCACAGGCAACCGCAAGTGGTAAAGACTTTCAAACATTCGGCAAATCTGAATTGTTTCAAGCCCCGCGCAAACACGCCCGTTGAGGGCGTTCTTGGCGTCTTCGACAGTCATTCCGCGCCCGAGACGCTCGCCCGTGGTGCGGTTGCGCGAGTCGGGACTCATACAGGTTGTCAAAACATCGCCCAAAATGGCGGATTCCTTGATGAAAGAGTCGCTCCACGCCCCGAGCGACGCCGCGGCGCGGTAGATTTCCTGAAAGCCGCGAGCCATAACGATTGCCTTGGTGTTCGCGCCAAGCTCCATACCGTCGCAAAAACCCGCGGCAAGGGCGACAATGTTTTTGAGAGCCGCGCCGATTTCGACACCCACAACGTCGTCGCTGGGGCGAACCCTGAAATGCGGCGTGCAAAAGTGGCGGGCGGCGTCGACACTGTCAATGTGGACGTCGAGAGCCACGACGGCTTCGGCATAGCGGTCTTGCGCGACTTCGTAGGCAATGTTCGGCCCCATAAGCGAGCCGAACGAGCCCGCCATGGGCAACGCTTCGCGCAGGATTTCGGACGGACGCTTCCACGTGCCGATTTCAATGCCCTTGCCCGCGTTTACCTGAATCGAGCCGCCCAAAACGAACTTGGCGAAATTCTGCGCGGTGGTTTTGAGGAACTGAATGGGCACAACCCAGACGACCATTTCCGCCCCCGTGAGGACTTCGGCGGGGTCGGAAGAAAACGCGACATTCTCGGGAACTTTGACTTGCGGCAGGAACGTCCTGTTCAGCCGCTCGCGGCGAACCGATTCGACAATTTCGGCTTCGCGCGCCCACACGGCGACATTTTCGACATTTTTCGACAGTATTATCGAAAGCGACGTCCCCCAAGCTCCGGCTCCGACAACGGCTACTTTTTTAAAAGTTTTCATAATAAAGCTCCTTATGTGCGGATATTTTCTAAGATGCCAACGCAAACGCGAACAGTGTTCCGAGCACGACAATATAAAGCAACGCCAAAACAATGTTGGCAACGCCCGCCTTGGGATTTGTGAATTTTGAAAATATCATTTTGCGTTCCATACTTGCACAAACGCGCAAAAAAAGCAAGCGCATTTAAAATACATAAGCGGCGTTCGCCAACCCGAGCGGGCTTTCTGCGGTTAGTCGAGACGCCTCAGGCGGCGCAGCACCGCGCCCGAAACGCGCAAAAGAATACGCTCGGGCAACAGACGCACGAGAAACGTCTGGACGCGGTTTAGCAGCCCCACCACGACAAATTCGGCGTCGCGCGAAAGCGCGGTAAACGCCGCAAGTGCGACATCTTCGGGCTTGTGCCCATACCACTTCGGCAGCGGCGCACTCTCGAAACCCGCCGACTTGAAAAACATACTCGAAGTGGGCCCTGGGCAGACACACAGACACTTGCAGCCCTCCCCGCGCAACTCGTCGGAAAGCGACATCGAAAAACTCTTCACAAACGCCTTTGTGGCGGCGTAAACCGACAACTGCGGACACGCCTGAAACGCCGCGGTGCTCGCCACATTTATAATACCTCCGCGCCCCGCTACGATTTCGGGAAGAAACAACCCGCACAACGCAACAACCGCCGAAACGTTGAGGGAAACCATATCGAGATTGCGCCGCAGCTCGGGCTTCGGAAACGCCCCATACGCGCCGAACCCCGAATTGTTTACAAGCAGGATTTTGGGCGCGCGCAAAAGGGCTTTCGAGAGATCGCAAAGGCGCGATTTTATACGCTCTGCGGCACGTCCGAGCGCGTCGCGGTCGGTGAGGTCGCATTCGACGGATTCGAAAATCGGACAGCTTTCGAACTGCGTCGGCGAACGCGAAATGTTAAATACACGCACTGGGCGGGCTTCCGCGCCGAAGTTTGCGCCCGCGCTTGCACTTGCGCCGCCGCGCTCGGCTTCGAACGCATCCACAACAAAACGCGCAAACGCCTCGCCAATGCCCGACGACGCACCCGTAATTATAACTGCATCGTATTTCAATACTTCGTTTTTTGCCGATAATAACGCCGACATGCCAGTGAAATTTTTCCGATTAAAAATGCGATTGATCTTGACTTCTCCCGCCGAAAAAGAGATACTACTTTCGTTGAACGGAGCGGTTAACCTGACGGATTCGCGCGGATAAGTCCACAAAAAAATTCGCCGGAAATTTCCGCAAAAGCGGGCCGACCGCAAAGGTTCGACAAAAAAAGCTCTTTGACATAAAAAGTCGAAAAATCTTTCGCCCCGCACGGAACAAAAAATTCCGATGGGGGTCGAAACAAACAGACGTGTTGCGGGGCGCAAACCCCGACAACGGAACAAGCCGACCGCCGAACGCGCAAAACGCGCGGACGCCTTCGGCAAGACAAAAACGCTCCGAAATCCGACGACAACTCCGAGGAGGACGGATTCTAACCCGAAAGGAAAAAATGGATAACGAAATTATTATCTCCGGACAAAACATGGAACTTACGGATTCGCTCAAAGCAAGTGTCGAAACCAAGATGTCCAAGTTGTTCACCCACGACGACAGAATTATCAGACTGCGCGTCGAATTGTCCTACAAACCCAACAAGTCGCACTCGAACGAGTTCTGGGCGAAGGGACACATCGAAATTCAGGGGCCGGATATGATAGTTACCGTGGCAAGCGACGATATGTATAAATCAATCGACGACTTGATTGTAAAGCTTGTCAGAAAAATCCGCCGCCGCCACAGGCTGGAAAGAATCAAGCGCAAGGCTTGTTAGGACACTTTGAAAAACAGCTCGAAGCCCGCCCCGAAAAGGACGGGCTTCGCCGTTTATAAAAACGCGGAACTTCGATGTCGTGCGACAAACGCAACAGACGGCTTCCGTCCCCGTCCGGCAACACACAATCGGCGGCGCGGAAAAAATCGTCGAAAACGGTTTAAAACACCGAACAAACGCCGATTTATATTGTCGTAATAAAAACGCGCCGCAAAAACAAAAAGCTTGATTCGGCGCACAACAAAAACACGCGCCGCAACGCGCGGCAAAAAACACCCGAAAAATTTATGAGTACAAATCTGACCGAAATAAACGAAATGGTAAAGGCGTCGAGCGAGTGGACAACGCTTCTGCGGCGCGAAATGGGCAAAGTGCTTGTCGGACAAAAATACCTTGTCGACGGACTGCTCACGGGACTTCTGGCAAACGGACACGTCCTGCTTGAAGGCGTTCCGGGGCTTGCAAAAACGCTCGCGGTAAAGACAATGGCCTCTGCAATGGACTGTAAGTTCAGCCGAATCCAGTTCACGCCCGACCTTCTTCCCGCCGACATCGTTGGCACGCTAATCTACAATCAGCAAAAGGGCGAATTTCTGACGCAGAAAGGCCCCGTGTTTGCGAACGTCGTTTTGGCGGACGAAATCAACCGCGCCCCCGCAAAGGTTCAGAGCGCGTTGTTGGAGGCCATGCAGGAGCGGCAGGCGACCATCGGATCGCAGACATACGCCCTGCCCGAGCCGTTTTTGGTGCTCGCGACGCAGAACCCGATTGATCAAGAGGGCACATACACGCTGCCAGAGGCGCAGGTCGACAGATTTATGCTCAAACTCAAAGTCGGCTACCCCGACAAGAAAGAGGAGCGTCTGATTCTGGACTTGATGGCGAAGACGAAGGTTGCCGAAAAGGTCGATGTTGTCGTTTCGCCCGAAAAAATTATGCAGTCGCGCCTCGCCGTCGATCAGGTCTACATCGACGACAAAATCAAGGACTACATCGTAGACATCGTTTTCGCGACGCGCGAACCCGCAAAATACGGGCTTGGCGAGCTTGAAAATATGATTGAATTCGGCGCAAGCCCCCGCGCGACAATCGCGCTGACCCTCGCGGCAAAGGCGCACGCTTTCCTGCAATCTCGCGGATACGTCGTCCCGCAGGACATCAAGGACATCGCATTCGACGTCCTGCGCCACCGTATAATTACGAGCTACGAAGCCGAGGCCGAGGGAGTAGACTCCGAAGACATCATCGAAAAAACGCTCAATAAAATCGCCGTTCCCTAAGCCGAGCGCGGATTCGCAAAAAAAGCAATGAGCGACAAAATCACAGATATGCTCAAAAAGGTGCGGCAAATCGAAATCCGCACCAACCGCAACGTAAGCGACGCGCTCGCGGGAGCGTACCAGAGCGTCTTTAAGGGTCGCGGCATGGATTTCGAAGAGGCTCGCGAATACGCTTTCGGCGACGAAATCAGGTCGATTGACTGGAACGTCACCGCGCGGACGGGCAAGGCTCATGTCAAGAAATTCCGCGAGGAGCGCGAGCTTACGATGATGATTGCCGTCGACCTCTCGGCGAGCGGCGACTTCGGCAGTAAAGACATTTCAAAGCGCGAACTCGCCGCCGAGCTCGCGAGCACGCTCGCCTTTTCCGCCGCCCGCAACAGCGACAAAGTGGGGCTTGCCCTCTTCACCGACGGCGTTGAAAAAATTATTCCCCCGCGCAAGGGACGCCGCCACATTCTGCGCCTAATCCGCGACATTCTGTTTTTCAAGCCCGCCCGACGCGGCACAAACATTACCGCCGCCCTCGACGAGATAAACCGTATGTTGAAGCGCAAGGCAATCGTCGTCCTGATAAGCGATTTCCTGCAAGGCCCAGACGGCAGGCTGCCCGAGTGCGGCGGCAAAAACAAGAGCGAAATCTTCAAGTCTCTGGACATCACCAACCGCCGCCACGACCTCATTTGCTTCGAGCTTGTCGACGCCCGCGAGCTCGTGCTGCCGCGCAACATAGGCGTCATAACCCTCGAAGATTCCGAGACGGGCGAAACCGTCGAGCTCGACACGTCGAACCGCGCGGTCGTCGACGAATACGAAAAAATCAACAAAACGCGCCTGAAAAAATTCAGGCTCGAACTGGCGAAATCGAAAATCGACCTCTTGGAGGCGCGAACCGACAAACCCTTTATCACAACATTGCGCAAGTTTTTCGACTCGCGCTCAAAAAGATGAAATTTGCTTTGAAAACATTTTACGCGTTATTTTGCGCCTACACTCTTTGCGCAGTTTCGGCATCGGCACAGTCGGCGCAAAACGCGCCCGCAACCGCGCAAAACGCGCCCGCGACGGTAAAGCTCGCGCCCGACAATTCGGCGCAACAACCCCCCGCGCAGTTCGCCCCGAACGCGGCGGCGCACCCCTCGCCCGAGGAAATCGCCAAACAGAAAGAGGCGCAAATAAGAGCCCAGCGCGAGGCAAAACGCAAACTTCTGCAACCGCTCTTTGCCGAAATAAAGCCGCAGACCGAAAAGCTCTCGGATTCGTTTTTCGACGAATACAAATACCACATCGCCTCAGCCGCGGCCGCGCTTTGTATCGCAGTTTTGATTGCCGCGGTGCTGCTGCGAAAAAAACAGAAAAAGCTTTCGCCGTTCGAGCTTGCGCGGCTGCGCCTCGATGCCCTGCAAGCCGCCGCCGACAAATTCTCGGCAAAAGACTTCGCCCTCGAAGCGAGCCAAATCGCGCGCGACTACATCGACCAGGCGCGCGGCATTCCCGCGCCCGAGCGCACGACCGAGGAATTTTTAAAGCTCGCTTCCGCCGCCGAATTTTTCGACGACGACGCGAAAAAACTGCTCGCCGAATTGCTGGAACTCGCCGACATTGCGAAATTCGCAAACCACAGCTTCGCCGACGGAGAGCGCGCGCAAATGCTCGCAAACGTCCGCAGTTTCGTCGAGTCCGACAACGCGTCGATTGAGCGCGAAAAAGCCGAAAAGACAAACACGAAAGGCGTGCAAAAATGAATTTCGAATTTGCAAATCCCGAATTTCTGTGGGCGTTGTTGCTTTTGCCCGCGCTGATTTTCCTGCGCGGGGCAAGCGGGGCGAATGCGGCGATACGCTTTTCCAGCGTTGCAATCGCCGCGCAGGCGGCAAAGAAAAGCAGGTCGAAGGCGGGCGCGGTAAAGTTCGCGCTGACGCTGCTTGCGCTCGCGCTTTTGATATTTGCGCTGGCGCGTCCGCGTCAGGGCACGGGCTATGTCGAGCGCGAGGAAAGCGGCATAGACATTATGCTTACAATCGACCTTTCTGGCTCTATGGCGGGGCTCGATTTTACCGCCGACCCCAGCCGCCCGCTCACGCGCCTGGACGCCGTAAAAAAGGTAATCGACGAATTTATCCGCAACCGCCCCAACGACAGAATCGGTATGACGGCGTTCGCGGCAAACGCGTTTTTAGTCTCGCCCATGACGCTCAACCACGACTGGCTTTTGCAGAACCAGCAGCGGCTCGACATCGGCGCAATCGACCCGAACCGCACCGCGATAGGCTCGGCAATCGTCCTGAGCGTCGACAAGCTCCGCAGCATTAAAAACGCGAAGTCGCGCGTGATAATCCTGCTTACCGACGGCGAGAACAACGCGGGTAAAATCTCGCCGATAGCCGCCGCCGAGGCCGCCGCGACGTTCGACATAAAAATCTACACAATCTTCGTCGGCAACGAGGGCGTGATTAAAAGCGCGGCTCTCGACGACGACAACCGCGTAATCCGCGACTCGGCGGGCAACCCCGTCTATGCGCAGAACACGCTCTCTTCGGGCGACGACGGCACGCTCGGCAAAATCGCCGAAATCACGGGCGGCAAATTCTACCGCGCGCGCTCGCTAAAACAGCTCGACGCAATCTACAAGGAAATCGACAGGCTCGAAACAACCCCCGTAAAACTGCGCAATTACACGTCCTACATTGAACTGTTCCAGTATTTCGCGGCAGCCGCGCTTGCGGTGCTCGCGCTTAAATTGATATTGGCAAACACAAAATACAAAACCCTTCCATGAGCTTTCACGACAACATATGGCTTTACGCGGGGCTGCTTGCGGCGTTGCTTGCCCTCGCGGTATTCGCGGCGGCGGCTCGCGTGCGCAGACGCAATCTGCGGGCGTTCGCCTCGGCAAAACTTCTGCCCGAACTCTCGCGCTCGTTCAGCCCCGTAAAATCGCACATCAAGGCGGCACTTTGGATTCTCGCCGTCTTCGCAATCTTCGTCGCCCTCGCGCGGCCGCAATACGGATACCGCTGGGAGGAGGCTAAAACAAAGGGCGTCGACGTCATTTTCGCAATAGACGTTTCGAAAAGTATGCTCGCCGAAGACATCGTCCCGAACCGAATGGAACGCGCGAAGTTGGCGGTTGTCGACCTCTCCGAACTCCTGCGCGGCGACCGCGTGGGGATAGTGGCGTTCAGCGGACAGGCGTTTTTGCAGTGCCCGCTCACCCTCGACTATGACGCGTTCAGAATGTCGCTCGACGCGCTCGATACAAACGTCATACAGCGCGGCGGCACAAACATAGCCTCGGCAATCACCGAGGCGGAAACCGCGTTTAGCAAAACCAATTCCGAAAAAATCATCGTCCTTATAAGCGATGGCGAAGAGCTTGAATCGTCCGCGGTGCGCAGGGCGAAAGAGGCCGCCGCAAACGGCGTAAAAATCTACTGCCTCGGCATAGGCGGCACGAAGGGCGAACCCATCACAATCACCGACGAACGCGGACACTCCGTAAAAATCCGCGACGAAAAGGGCGAAATCGTCCGCAGCCGACTCAACGAAAAAGTCCTCGCCGAAGTCGCGCAAACAACAGGAGGCTTCTACCGCCAACTCTCGACCGAAGCCGTCAACGAAATCTACACGGATGGAATCGCCAAGGCTACGCAAACCGAACTCGATTCGAGAATGAAACGCCTCGCGATAGAACGCTTCCAAATTCCGCTTGCAATCGCGATAATCCTGCTCGCGCTCGAAACGCTTATCGGAACGCGCCGCTTCTTTTCGACGCGCGGCAAACTCGGCGCGGCGGCGTTTTTTGCGGGACTTCTGACGCTCGCAAACCCCGATTCACTTCAAGCGCAAACGGCGGCGCAGACCGCAAAGCAGCCGCAACAGACGGCTTCCGCCCCCGCCCCGAATGCTTCGCCTGCGGCGGTAAAACTCGACGCTTCCGAACACGCCGAACAACCCGACACCGCGCAAAAATCGGAGGAAACGCGAGAGCCTCCCACGGCAAAAACCCTCTTTAATACGGGCGTTGATAGGTATGTGGAAAACAAATTCGACGAGTCGAAAAAGCTTTTCGAAAACGCGATGAAGATGTCCGCCGAAGACCTAAAAATGCACGCAAAGGCACTTTACAATATCGCGAACGCAAAATACAAAACCGTTGTAGATTCCCTGCTCGACGCAAAACTTCCGCAGGAAATACGCGCTCAAATAGCCCAGTTTAACGGCGAGCTCGCCCAGATTCCCGACCGCTCCGCCGCGCTTTTGCGCGAGGGCGCGCCGCTACTTGAACGCGAAAAACAAATGCTTGCGCAGGCCAAAACCGACGACGAAAAAAAGGCCGCAATGCAAAGCAGCCCGCTTAAAGACCAACAGTTCCAGCAAAAACTCTCGCAGTGCATTTCGAATATCGACGCGCTGCAAAAATCGGGCGGCGGACTGAACGCGGACGTGGAAAAATCCTCGGGCGCATGGAACGCAGCCAAGGCCGACATCGACAAGATTTCGGATATCTACAAGGACAGCGCGACGCTCGACAACTCGCTTTCAAACGCGTATTTAAATCGCGCCGCGTCACTGCAAACCTCCGCAAACCTCGCAAAACAAATAGCCGAATTTGACGACACAAAAGCGCAGGCGCATGCCTACAATCAAAAACTCGATGCGAGCAAAGAAAATCTTGATTCGCTCAAAAAAGAGCTGCAAAAACTTGTCCGCAACGACAATAACCAGAATAATCAGAACCAGCAAAATCAGCAAAATCAGCAGAATCAGCAACAGCAAAATCAGGACAAAAACCAGCAACAGAACCAAAACAATAAAGACAACAATTCGTCGCAAAATAAAAACGACCAAAAGCAAAATCAAAACAAAGACGACAAACAAAACGACAGCGACAATGCCGACAAACCCGAAAACCGCGACAACAAACAGGACAATCAAAACGCCGACAAAAACAACAAAAACGACGGCGACCCTAATAAAAACGAACAGGCAATAGACAACCAAAACCGCGACAAACAAAAGCGGGACGGACAAAACGGCTCGCCCGAAAATTCCGAAAAACGGAAGGACAAGCCGGAAGACGCGCAGTCGGAATCGCCCGCAAAGCCAGGAAATAAGGGCGAAACCAAGCAACCCGACACCGCCGAACAGGCAAAGCCAAACGAAAAACCCGCGCCCGCACAGACGGCCGAACAGGCAGCCCAAAAGGCGGCGTCCGAACGGGACAACTTCCGCAAGGCCGAAGGCGTAATGACAAAAGCCGAGGCAAAACAGCTTCTGGAATCTATGAAAGACGACCAAAAAATCCTGCCCCTGCGCGGATTCGGCGAACAAAAACAACGCTACGAACAATCCTACAAAGACTGGTAGAAAAATGAAAAAACTATCCACATACATTTTTGCCGCAGCCCTGTGCGTATCGGCGGCGGCGCAGGAAATCAAGTGCGGAGGGTTCTCGCCCGCAACAATCCGCCCCGACGAAACTTCGACATACTCGATAATCCTCGAAGGAGCAAGCGGCAGCCTCAATCCCGAATCAATCCCGATGCCGAAGGAGTTGCGGATTGTCGGCACAAACTCGTCGCGCAGATTTTCGTTCGTCAACGGACGGTCTTCGAGCAGCACTACGCTCGAATTCACCGTTGCCGCCGAAAGGGAGGGCGAGTGGACGGTTCCGCAGTGGACAATCGAATACGATTCGAAGAAATACACAATCGCGCCCGCGACGCTCAAAGTCGACAAAAACGCCCCAGCGCAGTCGCGGCGCGCCACGCGCACTTCGGCATTTTCGCCTTTCGACGACGAAGACGAAGATTTCGGGCTTCCCGCGTTCGCGCGACATATCCGCAACGTCCAGCAAAACCAAATCCGCCGAACCCAGCAGGCTCGCCAACAGCAACAGGAAAGCCTCGGGAAACTCTCGCAAAACATTTCGCTTAAACTCGAATTCGACAAAAAGCGGATTTTCGTGGGCGAGGCGGTGCCGTGCAAACTCGTGTTCTCCTACAACAGAAAGCTCGACGCCGAGGGCTTTAAGCTCGCAAAACTCTTCCCGCAGGCGAACAAATCGGACGCCTTCGACTGCACTCTAATCGACGACAAATACACAACGCGCACAAACGAGCCCGACAAAATTTCGGTCGTCTACGACATTCTGATTACGCCGTTAAAAGCGGGCATGTACAATTTGGATTTCAACGCCAAGGGCATCTTTCTGCAAGAAATGCGCATCGACGATTTCTTTATGCCCTTCGGCAACACCGCGCAAATTCCGTTCGAAACCTCTACCGCCGACCAGAAGCTCGAAATCCAGCCCCTGCCCGAAAACGGCAAACCCGCAAGTTTTAACGGCGCAATCGGCAAGTTTACGGTGTCCGCCGAAAGGCTCGAACCCGACTCGATTTCGGCGGGCGAGCCCACGATACTTTCCGTCGACATCACGGGAATAGGCAGCTTCGCCCGCGTCAACGCCCCGAAAATCGCCGATTCTCCCGACTGGAAAACATACAAGCCCAAGGCGTCGTTCACCGACGAAAGCAACTCTATGGGCTATGTCGGCATAAAGACTTTCAAATACACAATCGTGCCCACAAAACCCGACCTGCAACACGCGCCCGCGCTCGAATTCTCTTATTTTGACCCGCAGGACGAACGCTACACAACGCTAAAAATCGACGGCGCGGCAATCAGCGTAGCCCCGTCGGGCGCGGCAAAACCCGAGCAGCCCGAGGCGGAAAAAACTCCCGCCCCGCAAAGCGGCTTCGACAAAATCATCGACGCCCGCCCCGCAAACGACGGCTCGGAACTTTTCGACGAGCCATCCTTCTGGGCGGCTCAAATACTGATTCTTGCGGCGGTTGCGACATTCGTCTATCTGCGCGTAAAAAGGCGCAGAATCGAAAGCGACCCCGTTTACGCCAAGAAACTGCGCAATAAAAAAGCCGCCGAAAAATTTTTGAAATCCGCCCTCAAAGCCGCGAAAAATTCGGACGTTACCCTATACCTTGAAAACGCCCGCAAAGCACTGCAAAACGCGCTTGCATCGACTTCCGACGATTGCGAAAGCGACGCCGTCCTCGCGGCGCAGGCTCGCGAAATTATGCGCTCGCGCGGCTTCGGAGAAAGCGAAATCTCCGCCGCCGAAACCATCTTTGCGGGCGTCGACGCCGTGGCATACGGCGGGCTTGACGCCGCGTCAATCGACGCCGAAAAATCCGCCGCAACGCTTAAAAACATCTGCAACAAACTCCGCTAAAATGAAACACCTAATCACGGCAATAATCGCAACGCTCGCCTGTTTCGCGCTTTCGGCGCAGACTGCCGACGAGTTCTTTATGCTCGCAAACGGCGCGTATAAAAAGGGCGATTTCAAACGCGCGGCGGAATATTACGCCGAAGCGATTTCGAACGGCGGCAACTCCGCCGAGCTTTATTTCAACGCCGCAAACGCCGACGCGAAAATCGGCAAAAAAGGCGGAGCCCTCCTGTTCTATTTAAAGTCGCACATCAAAAATCCGCGCCTGCGCGAAGCCGAGGCGAACCTGAAAATCTTCGCCGAAGACAACGGCATCCCGATTCCGCGCAAAACACCGTCGGAACTTTACCTTACCGAACTTAGCCAGCGCGAATGGATTTTCGCGGCAACCGCGTTTTTTTGGCTCGCCGTTCTGGCGGGATTCGCACCCAAAATGTTCGGCGTAAAAAGTCAGGCATACACGTTCGCGGCGGTGATTTTTGCGGTGTTTATGATTGTCTCGCTCGTGGGAATCGCAAAGTGGCGCGAGTTGAAGTGGTCGGCAGTCGCGATAAAAGACGACGTTGCCCTGCGCCTTTCGCCCGTGGCAAACGCGCCGATAGACTCGACCGTTCAGGAGGGAACAATCGCTAAAATAAAAACCGCGCACGGCAATTTCATCTACGTGGAAACTCCCTCGGGTAAACGCGGCTGGGCGGACACCGCCGAGTTCGCGCCGCTTTACAAATAAGATGCCACGCGCCGCCACACATACCCGACCCCTGCCCCACACTGCCACGCGCACAAGCGCAGCCCGACAAACAATCCGCTCCGCCTACCGCCGCAAAAAAAAATAGCTCCGATTGGCGGAGCTCTTTTTTTCGTAAAAATGCAAAATGCCTACTTTTGCTTTAAAGTATTTTTGATGTATTCGGCTTCCTCCGCGCTATACGGCGTTCCGTCGGGGTTGAGAACGTCGTGAAACCACGGCGGCAAAGTCTCTTTCGTGTAGCGTTTTTCCCAAGAGTCCCACGGATAAATCGTGTTCGACTTTCCCGCGACAAACCCCCAGTTTATGGCGGCTACCTTGTGCTTTTTATAAAGACCCAAGTCGGGGTTGAACGTGCTGTACGGACGCGCCATATATTCCGTGCAGAAAATCGGACGCCCGAGCTTTTCGAGGTTTTCAACACAAGCCTTCGCCCGCTTCGAATCGTAGCAGTGGAAGGAAACGATGTCGGAGGAATCCAGCATAAACTGCTGCATATCGCCAAGGAAACCTTTGACAAATACGGGCATATTCATATACACGCCCGCCGTCAGAGGTTGCGACGGATTGACTTCGCGCGCCCATTCGAAAGTCTTTTTGAGCAGCTCGATTACGGGCTTTACCTTGTCGGTTTCGCTGCCGAATTTGTCGCCCTGCAACTGGGCGGGTTCGTTGAACAAGTCCCAAGCCACAACGCGGTCGTCGTTGCCGTAGCGGCGCAGGGTGTCCTTAATGTATTTTTCCAGAATGCCCCACTGGGTTTTATCGAAAAGCCTTATGCGGGCGGGCGACTGCAACCAACCCGAATTGTGCACAAACTGGCGCGGCGCGGGCTGCTTGCCGAGGTTGGCAATCGGATTCCAGCACGAATCGAAGAACACGAAAAGAATTTTTATGTCGTGCTTTTGGGCGATTTCCAAAAATTTGTCGACGCGTGAATAAAAGCCCTCGGGGTCCTGCTCCCAAACGAGGTCGTGCAAATAAACTCGCATAATATTGAAGCCCAAGTCGTGCGCCCAGCCCAATTCCTGATCGATTTGCTTCGGGTTGAAAGTTTCCGCGCTCCACATCTCGATTTGGTTGATTGCGTCGCGGTTGATGTAGTTGCAACCCGCAAAAAACGGCTGCTCGGCATACCACTGGTTCGCCTTTTCCGCCGACCAACGCTGCGCCGCATTCGCGCCGAAAGCGACTGCGGCAAACGCCGCAAACAGCGCGATTTTTTTAAGTAACGTTATTTTCATAGAATAACTCTTTCCTCTTAAAGTTGAACATTGTTGCGAGGCTTGCGATGCTAAACGCACATCGGCGCGAGTCAATTCCTAAAAAGCAAAAAAACGCGGAAAGAGCAGCCGCCCCTTCCGCGCAAAAATCGAATTGAACCACAGGCGCGGACTAAATCGCCCCCTGCTGGCGCAGCCAATTTTCGACAGTCTTTTCTGATTTTTTCACCGAGCCGCCGCGTATGGGCAACGCCGTCAAAACCTTTGAATCGCGACAGATTTTCCTTATGTCGTCGACGGCACGTCCCATCGCGCTGCCTTCATGCGTCATAAACGGCGCAATCGAAATCCCCGAAAAATCGTTCTCCGACAGGAAAGTCCTAATCGGCGATGAAATCGTGCCCCACCAATTCGGCGAGCCCACAAATACAACTCCGTAGTCCTTCAAATTCGAAATCTTCGTTTTGATTGCGGGCTTGTATTGCGCATAGACCTCCTTTTTTGCGATGTCCATCGTCCGCGAATACGACTTCGGATACGCCTTTTCGGGCACGACTTCCAGCACGTCAGCCCCCGTAAGTTTAGCGATAAAATCCGCCATGCAGCGCGTGTTGCCGCTCCACGAATAATATACTACAAGCATTTTTTTACCGTTCATTTTTGCTCCTTTCGACGAATTTTTCGGGACGGCGGCAACCGGGGCTGCCCGCGCCGCCTCCATAACTTCCGCCCCCGCGCCAAAGAAAATCGACGCAGAGATCGCCTTGATAAAATCGCTTCTTTTCATAATATTTTCGGATTATTTGTATGATTTTTTGTAGATTTCGGTGCAGTCGGCAACCGATAAATCCACCCTGTCGTCCGCGAACAAAAAGCCCATCGCCGATTTCGCGTTTTCGGCGAATTTCACGAACTCGTTGGGAGTAATTCCGTAGTCGGACATTTTAAGCCCGTCGACGCCGCAGTCGTGTTGCAACTTCGCCAATGCCGCCAGAAAATCTTCGGGCTTGTCGGCGTTCTCCATACCCATAACCCGCGCCATTTTCACGAAACGCTCGGGACACGCCCCACGCTCAATCCACGCGCCGAAATACGCCAGACTTATCATAATAAGCCCCGCTCCGTGAGGCAGATTCTGGTGGAACGCGCTCAGAGCGTGTTCGAGCGAGTGCTCGCTCGTGCAGGAACCCACGGACATCACCATACCCGAAAGCGAATTGCCGAACGAAACGTGCTCGCGCGCCTCCAAGTCCGCGCCGTCGGCGACAGCCCGCGCCAAATAGCGCGAGATGTTTTCGATTGCCCCGAGCGCGTACAAGTCGCACATCGGGTTTGCCTGCGCCGAAACATAGCCCTCGACACTGTGGAAAAGCGCGTCGAAGCCCTGATACGCCGTATAGCGCGGCGGGACGGATAGCGTAAGCTCGGGGTCGACAATCGAAAGCGTCGGGAAGAGCGATTCGCCGAAAACCGCGGTTTTCTCGTGCGTTTCGGGGTTGGTGATAACGCCGCCCGCGTCGAGCTCCGAGCCCGTGCCCGCGGTCGTCGAAATCGCCACAAGCTTCAACGCGGGGTTTGCGAACGGCTTTTTTCCGCCCGTGCCGAAGAGGATGTAGTCCCACAAATCGCCGTCGTTTACCGCCATTGCGGCGATTGCCTTTGCCGCGTCCATGACGCTGCCGCCGCCGAGGGCTATTACGAAGTCGCACTTGTTTTCACGCGCGAGCTTCGCCCCCGCCATAACCGTCGATTTGAGCGGGTTAGCCTCGACCGAATCGAACAAAACGTGCTCGACGCCCATTCTGTCGAGCTGCGCTTCAAGCTTTTGCAAATAGCCGTTGGCGCGCGTCGACTTACCGTTCGAAATCACCACGAGCGCGCGCCGCCCCGGCATTTTTTCGTTTTCGAGCTTTCCGAAAACGCCGCTTCCGAAAACGAATTTGGCGGGAATATGATTAACAAAACCCTTCATTTTAGTTCCTTTTGTTGATGTTTGTTTTTGATGAAATTAAACGCCACGACGCCCAGTCCGACGCCGCTATTATTAGACACACTATCGCAAAAATTTCCGCGAACAAAAGCGTCGCGGCGAATCTTCCGTCGATAAAGTCGAACGAACTCGCCCCCGAAAGCTTCCCGAACATATCGCGCTCAAACCACGCCCACACCCCGAACGCCGCCCACGCCCACAAAGCAGCCTTCAACACCCGACGCCCCGACGCCGAACCTCCGCAAATACGCGCTGCAATTCCGCGCCAGTGCAGCCCCAAATGAACCGACGAAAGCACAAAAAGCCAGTATGCGCAAAACGTGTGGAATTGGCGCAACGCCATACCGTCGAAAACTTCGCCCAAGCCCGCAAACGCGAAAACCTCGCGCGACAAACACACGCCCGAAGCGAAAACTCCGAGAGTAAATGCACACAACGCTACATTCACAAGAGTTGAAATCGACCGCAAAAATCCGTACCTCCCGCGCAGACAGGCACCGAACCAGCGTCGGTTAAACAATATGTGCACAAGCGTAAATCCGAACACCGCCGTCCCGAAATATTCGTGCGCCGCACCGTCCAAAACGCGGTAGGCAGCCGCGGCAAAAACGGCTGAAAACAGCACGGCGTCCGCAGCTGCGCGGATTGTCGATATGCGTATGCGCGACGAACGTTTCATAATGCGTCCGCAATACTACCACTGCGGCGCAAAAATGTAAACACACACAACTACCAAAAACCTGCCTAATCCTGCCTATTAAAACATTGACAAAAAATTAAAAAATTCTACAAAAACCGAAAAATCCTAACGACATATGAATATAAAGGAACTCAACGCCCAATTAAAGAGGGAGACACTAAAACACCTCCCCTCCGCTGGATTCATTTCAACCGGAATCGAAGGGTTGCACCTGAACCGCACCGACAAGTCGGCGTGCTCGCAAAAATGCTTCTATTCTCCGAAAATCATCTTGATGATACAGGGGCGCAAACATGCAATCACGGGAACGACCACAATTGAGTACCGCGAAAACCAGTATCTTGTTTCGGGTGTCGACGTCCCGGGAACAAGCTACATAGCCGACGCCAGCCCCCGAAAACCGCTGATAACGGTTTCGCTCGACTTGGACACCGATTTGATTTCGCAAATGATTGCCGAAATGCCGCTCGAAAAACTCGGCGGACACGGACTCCACTACGGACTCGCGGTAGCCGACGCCGACGCAGGGCTTATGGAGGCGTTCCTGCGCCTTATAAAACTGCTCGAACAAAAGGAACTGATTGCATACCTCGCCCCGATTACCAAACGCGAAATCTACTCGCGCATTCTGATAGGCCCTCTCGGCCGCCACCTGCGCGAATTCTGCACGCTCGGCACGCAGGGCAACCAGATTATGCGCGCCGTAAACTGGCTGAAATCGAACTTCAAAAAACCGATTCGCATAGACGAGCTCGCCAAATTTACGCACATGGCACCCACCACATTCCACAGGTATTTCAAGAAGGCGACTTCCGTGAGCCCCATTCAATACCAGAAAAACCTGCGCCTTCACGAGGCTCGGCGGCTTATGATTTCCGAAAGCGCGACCGTAGCCGAAGCCGCATACGCAGTGGGCTACGAAAGTCCCACACAGTTCAGCCGCGAATACAAACGCAACTTCGGCGAAGCCCCCAAACGCGACATTTCATTATAGCCAAAGCCTAAAAACTTTCGGGCAGTTTTAGGCAGATTTTAGGCGCGAACGTATATTTACATTCGCGCCCCGCGCGGTATAATTTCGAAAAACAAAATCGAAGGAGGCAAAAAATGAAAGACATACTCAAAAAAACTACCGCCGCCACAGTTGCAATGCTCGCATTCAACGCCGCAGACGCGAATGCGGGAATTTTGACGCCACAAGACTTCAATTTGGCGCGAGCTTCGGCGTGCGCGGCAATCGGCTACCGGTCGGGACTTGAACGCGCCCTCGAAGACAGCCTCAACGCGGGTGTCTCTCCCGCCGAACTGCGCGAAATTCTCGTCCAAGTATACGCCTATTGCGGATTCCCGCGCAGCCTCAACGCGCTCGCGGCATTTATGAACGTACTTAAAGCCCGTGGCGAATACGACGCGTTTTTGAAAACGTCAGCCGAATCGCCAAAAATCGACAGCCTGAAAGTCGGCGCACAAAACCAGACAAAACTTGTCGGGCGCGAAGTAAAAAACGAGATTTTCGAGTTCGCCCCCACAATCGACGAATACCTCAAAGCCCATCTTTTTGGGGACATCTTTTCGAACCCTGCCGCCTCTTGGCGCGACCGCGAGCTCGCCACAGTCGCAATGCTCGCAGCCCGCTACGGCGTCGAAAGGCAGCTTAACGCACACAAGGCAATCGCCAAAAACAACGGCCTAACGGACGAACAACTCGCGGAGGTCGTAAAAATCTCCGAAGCCGTAAAGCGCGAAAAATCGGAAACCGAAAAGGCGAAACTCGCCGCCGACCCCGCGCAAATCGCGCATACAAGCCCTTTTCCTCTCGGCAGCGAAAACGCCGCCTTCGCCAAATTCTTTACGGGCAAGTCCTATGTTGCCCCACTCACAAAGAACGCAGCGCTCGGCGTTCCAATCTACAACGTCTCGTTCGAACCTGCCTGCCGCAACAACTGGCATAGCCACACGGGCGGACAAATCCTCATCGCAGTCGGCGGTGCGGGACTCTATCAGGAAAAGGGCAAACCCGCCAGACTTCTGCACGCGGGCGACGTTGTAGAAATCGCGCCAAACGTCGTGCATTGGCACGGCGCAACACCCGATTCCAACTTCTCCCACTTGGCGGTCGAATGCAACCCGACGACAAACAAAAACACTTGGCTCGACCCCGTAGGCGACGCCGAATACACCGAGGCTGCAAAATCCGCGCGGACAAGCGTCTCCGACGAAAAATAATACAAAACATCATAAAGAAACATAGCAAAAAATGCGGGCTACTAGTCGGAGTCCGCATTTTTTGCGCCCGCATACGCATTTTGGCAACAAAAATTAAACGCTCCAACGGAAAAAACACCCCCAGAACTAACCTCGTAAAATCGCCCAGATGAAAAAACGCCGAGCTAAACTCCGGCCGCGTCCATAAAACACAGAACGCCCATTCCCTTCCGGTCTCACACGGCCGGACACCTGCGCGGAATGGAAAAACTCGGCATAAAATAAAAAAACGGAACGCGCGGATTTCTCCGCGCGCCCGTATTTATGCAATCCACAGCGGCGTCCCTAAACGCCGCGGAATATCGTTATCGTTAGCTACCAAATATTAGAAGTTGACTTCCACACGCGCACCTGCGACATAGACAGCCGATTCGTTCGCGGTGTTCGTGAAAATCTGCAAGTCGGGCTGAATCGCGATTGCGGGCGTAAGCTGGCAACGGTATGTGATTTCGAGCGCGCCTTCGTAGTGCGCATAGTCCGCGCGGGCATCGCGTTCGTTTTCGATAACCGAGTAGCCGACTGCAAACACGTCGTCGTCGCGGCCGGGAATCGGCGCAAACCAGTTGAACCCGAAGTCTGCATAGAAGTTGTTGTCCGAAGCCGCGCTGTCGGGAACAAAGCCAAAACGCGCATAGACGCCGAACGCCGCTTCGCCGTCGGCATTGTTAATCAACGCCTGCTGAATGCCAACATAGAAAGAGTAAAAATTACGGGTGTCGATTTGGTCGAAGTTAGCCTTGCTCGGGTCGCTGTGGTAGTTGCCGCCGAACATCACGCGGCCGTCAAGCCCGCCGACTTTGTAGTTGTAGCCGAACTGATACCAGAACGCGACGGTGTCGAACGTGTTGGAGTAGTCGAAGCCGTTGTTCGAGGAAATGTCTTCGCCGACATTGCCGTTGTAGACGCCGAACGTCGCGTCAAAATTGCCCTGCGTATAGTAGACGACCAAACCGAGCGTCGCGACATTGTATTGCGAAAACAACTGCACCGGGGCGATGTTGGGCATCGCGCCGAACGACGAGTTCAGGAACACGTCCGAGTAGTCCATACCCATAAAGTCTTCGTCGGCAGCGAGCTGGCCGATGCGGAAACCAATGTTGCCGATTTTCGTTTCGAACTCGTTGGCATAGTAGATTTCGAACACGCGCAGCATATCGCCCGCGACAATGTTGCTGAACGAGCCTTGCGACGAATCGAAGCCTTCAAGCTCGCCCTTGTTCGTCTGCGCATAGTAGAACGCCGTTATGCCGATTCGGCCGAGACCTTCGTCCTTGCCGGCTACTTTCGACAAGTCCTGCTCCAAACCGAGCGTGAAGAGCGAGTCGAAAAACGAGTGGATATTGTTGCCGTTGGAAACGTTGTTCCACGTTTCGCCCGTCCACGAAAGCGACGGAGAAAAACCGCTCTCGGGCGCGACCTTTTCGGCCGCCGACGCCAGAAACAGGCTGTCCCTTTCGATCCATTTTTGCGGTACTTCCCCTTCCGAAGCCGGTTGGGCTTCCTGCGCAAAAGCGCACGAAGCTGATAACGTCATAGCGCCCAAAAGGACGGACAATTTTCTGTTTATGTTTTCCATATTATATACTATTATTAGATATTTTTAGATACTTTCTGATTCCATTTGATACCGAGCAACCCGCCGCTTCGGACGGACTTGCGCACCGTAAAACGCCCCACAAATGTTAGATTTACCTAACTCTCAGAACAAAAAAATATCGAAAAAATCAACCCGCCATATCGCCTTTCTCCGAAAACAACACTTTCGAGCCGACCGAAATCCGCGCCACGGGCTTGCCGCGCTTTTTCGCGCCGCAACGGCAAATTTCGCCACATTCGCACTTGACGCCGCCGGTTGCGGAACCGAACAAATGGCGGTGTGCGTGCAAATAGTCGGCAAGCTTGCGCGCAATGTCCGCGCCTATGGCGTGCTCGATTTTACAGGCCGATTCGTCGGCCTCGTCAAAGGAAACACCCAAGTGCTGCGTTAAAAATTCGACAAGAAGCGTGTGCTTGCCCAGCGTCGCCGACGCAACCTTCGCCCCCTTCTGAGTGAGCGAAACGCGCCCGTAGCTCTTGTAGGATACCAGCCCCATGTCGCACAATTCGCGCATCGCAACCGATACCGTCGCCTTCGAGACCATACGGGCTTTTGCAATGTCGGCCGATTTAACCACCGAGCCGTCTTTCGAAAGCAAAAGAATTGTTTCGAGGAAATCCTCCTTCTTGCGGCCTAAACTTTTCACACAGTCCTGCATTTTCAGGAGATAAAAAAGCGGAAGAAAAAAAACGAAGTCAAGCAAAAATGTTAGCCAACCCTAACTTTTTAAAAAAAAAATTCCTACACAACCATCTCCGAATAAAAAACAAAAATTACCCCTTCTTGTAAAAACGGTACTCGTTCATTTTGCGCCCTTGACGCGTCGAATATTCGCGGGCAAGAACAAAACCGTTCTTGCGGTAAAACGCATTGGCGGCTTCATTGTCTACCGCATCGGTCTCGCACGTAATGTATTCGAATTTAGAAAAGTCGACATTTTCCTTCAACGCCGAAACAAGCTTCGAACCAATCCCCGACGACTTCACATCGGGCATCACGCCAATGCTCGCCAATTCGACATACGCTTCCGTCCGCTTCGTTGCCGACGGATAAAACAACGCCCCAACCAACCGCGAAATTATTTTGGGATTGCGAACCAACGCCCCCAGCGAGTACCACGCAAAAAGCGGAAGCCGCCGGACAATCATGCGCTTGTAAAGACCGCTTAAATCGCCCGAAAAGGCGAGAAATCCCTGCAATACGCCATTGCCGTCAAAATAACCAAAAACACCCGACTTCGGCGAAGACACATAAAAGGAATATAGAAGACGTAAAAATCCGACACCGAGCGACGTCAAAAAGAACCCCTTAAACGCTCCCACGTGAATTTCCACTACCCGATTGACGGACAAAGAATCCGTCGATTTAATAAGCGCAATTCTACCTTGATTCATTGCGACCGAAAGAATATCCCAAACGTTTTGATGTCAATAAAAAACACAAGCCGAAAACAAAACAATCTTGACAGAAATTAATGTTCCAGCAATCTTGAAAAAACATATGCTTGCTAAGCTGAGATAAAAATCCCGTGCGGTTTGTCGGGTATGCAAATTTACGCTTGAAATGTCATTGCTGTAAGAACAACAACAGAAAACGTATGAAAAAAATCGCCGACGACACATTTAAAGTCGCCATAGTTAGACCTCCCGTAATCTACGAACGTGCTGTTTGGGGAATTACGCGCTGCTTAGGAAAATCGCATTAAAACTTCCCGCCTTCCCCGATTTCGACAACCGTAAAAGTATGATATATTGATAATCTTTGCGAGTTAATACGATTGATTATTCAATCGGAAAGCGATGGGCTCTTCTTGCCACAAAACCAAGCATACGTTTCGAGAAAAGAAATGGTCCGCGAAATCGCCAAACAAAACGGGAAGAAAATACATCTGTCAAAAACACTCGGACTCTTGGTAAAAATAGCAGGCAATAAAATCCCACAGGCAAGAAAGGCATTCGGCAGCCTCTATTACGACCTCTCCAAGTCAAACTGCTTCGACGGCAAATACCAAATCACCGATTTCCCCACCTCAATCTGCCAAACAGAATTAGAACGCTCCCCTAAGTGAAATTGCAATATTTTCGTACTAACAAATATTTAGCAGAAAAAACGACAAAAATACTCAACACACGACTGAATAGAACGATAGTTCTGAGATTTTTTTCAAGTACAACATCGACGATTATCTGCAAATAAAAATTAACAAATACACTGTTTGTTTAGATTCTACGGTAAAATATCCTAACTGTGGGCTGTTTGAGCTAAAAAAGCACCCCAATCAATTATAAAGTCCAGATTTGATGGCAATCGATAACCCGATTTTTGATTTTGCAAAATATCGCGCCATTACTTTCAAAACCCTGTTTTTTTTACGAGAAGTTGGCAATGTATCAAGAAGTTTTACGGCGTAATCAAAATCGCCCGCAAGACAGAATATTTTTGAGGCATATGCTACATATTTAAAATAATTTTTCCCCATAGCGTTAAGCTGTTGTTGGGAAACAGATTTTTCCCTAAATTCTGAATAACGTAAAAAATCCCCTCCGAGATAAAAAGCATAGGCAATTATTGGATAATTGTATCTTTCAAATTCAGACACCCCCCAGGTTGTATAAAACGGAAGCGCGGCATATTTGAAACGCTCCATAAGTACATCTGTCTTTATATTTTTAATATCAATAATATCATATCCCCTATAATAAACAGGAAGAACCGCTTTTATACTGGGATTGGAAAAATCCCGACCATACTTGGTTCGAAACCATTCCAAGTTTTCTCTGATAGAGAAAACCCTATAAAGGGAAAAAACTTTTTCCTCTGAAAATGGCAACTTTGAAATTAAAATCAAAGCGTACATAACCTTATTTTCATCAGACTGATTCAGCCACAAATCGAGCGTATCAAGACAATATAATTCATCTTCATAGGAAAACTTTTCATATGCAAAAAAATATGATTTAAATAAATATGATTTCGAACGAATTGAATCAAGGGCTTTCAACTTGTCTGAAAGCAATGCATACAAATACATTTTTTTCGAATGACTTTTAAGTTTTTCTATGCGACATTCAATCGAATTATCAAGAATACTTTCGCGAAATATGTCGCGTTTTATTTTTATAAAATCAGAGAAATCACATTCCGACTTTTCTCCGACCCCGAGAACAAAACAACTTTCGTTTATAATTGAAGCCGCCATATTCGCATCAGAATCAGAAGATTCAAAACACTTAACGAAAAATCCGAAAACAAATATAAAAAAAATAAAAGAAAACAATCTCATAAAAAGTTCCTTTCGGATTGAAGATTGCCGCGACATATCGAAAGTGCTACCAATAATCCGAACGTCAACATCGTCGAAGGGATATGTAATTCCATGTCCATACATGAATGGCAAAGACAAACCAACGCCCCCCATGCCAAGAACCCGTTTTCTACATTGCCCGAAACTCCAAAGAAATCCCGTCCCCAAAACAGAAACAATAATACCAAGAATGCCATTCCCAAAAGACCATAATCCAAAGTATATTCGAGCACATCAGAATGGGCATGGTCAGTTCCCCTAAAAAAAGCTTTTTCACTTTTCTGTTTTTTAATCATTGCAGACGAAAGAATATCCTTGCAAGCGCCACCGCCATATCCGAATAAAGGTCTTTCTCTGATTAACTCACTGGACGTTTTATACATTTCAATACGTGTTGACATCGATTGCTCTGCAAATGGATCAATTTTTTGTAACGCCCCAATGATATTATCGTTAAAAAACAAAAATGTTCCGCCGAATGAGAGTATAAATACAATAAACAAAATAGAAAAACGCTTAAAATGCCGCCTCGCCAGTTTCATAACGAGGTAAGGGAAAGGAAGCCCAATTAATGTACAGATACAACAAATTTTTGCCATTGTACTACCACAATCAAATGAAGCGTATACAAAAATTGGAATATAACATAAAAACACAAATGGGATAAAAGACCCTTTTTTAGAGGAATCAAATAACATTTTGAATGATGCGGCAGAAGCGGCTATTGACATATTAAAAAATGCCCCAGCAGCATTAGAAAGGAAAAATGTCCCGTAAAAATCGCCAACGGAATAAAAACAACCATACATCATTTGCAATCCGACATTCTTTTGCCATATTGCAAAACATGCCATCAATACCGCGTTTGTAGAAAAAAATGGCAACAGATAAACAAGAAAACGCCTATTACAATTACACAATCTGACAACAGAATAAACGAATACCAGAGATGTTAATATTTGAACCGCATCAAAAAATGAGTTTTTTCTACAAAAGTCCGTATCTATACATGTCGGCAGAAAAAAACAATTTTCAATGTTTTTTAAGACGCGAAATCGCTCGCCAACCTCCACTTCAAAGCAGGGATTTTTCCATCCGACAATAAAAACAATAAAAACGACATAGACTGTATATTTAATCAAATTCGGAAGCCATAAAGAAGTATCATTTTTCTTGAAAAATGTAGAACAAAACAACATTGAACAGGACGTAAAAGCCATAAGAGCCACACACCAAATCAATTCTCCCGACAACAACCACGCTATCAGAACTATCTGAAAAAAAGCGAAGAACATCGCTAACTTTTCCCAGAAAGAACTTTTCACTGAACTTTCACTACTCATATAGAAATACATTTTTTAATTGTAATAGTAGATGTATAGTTGCAAGATAAAAAAATTTCCGAATAATGGAATTTTGAAAAAACATATAAACATATCAAAAAAAATATATGGTAAAAAATAAATATAGAATGCTACTAGTATCCCCTAACTTGGGCGATTATATGACAGACAAACTGATACTCTCATTCTCGACGAATAAGAACGTTTCAGCACTTACAGTAGCAGGAATAAACAGACACAATAAAACCTATACCGATAATCGTATAGTACTGGCAAAAGCAGCCTCGACAAACTTTATAAAGCGAATCCTGAAATATCCTATCATATTCTGGAAGATAAAAAAGCTGTTAAAAACTTCCGACGTAATAGCATCATGGACCTGCGACACCGCATTTCTTTGCGTTTTAGCCTCAAAAATACTTTGTTCAAAAAAGAAAAAATTCATATACATTTACAGCGATGTGCACCCTTTGTGTACAAAAAAGAATTCGTTTCTTTCCAGACTTTTTAGAAAAATCGAATGTTTCACAGCCAGACACGCCGATATTGTATCATTTACAAGCCCCCTTTTTAAAACAGAATATTTTGGAAGAATTGCAGGCGCAAAAATCACAAACTCGATTATAATCGAAAACAAAATACCCAATCAGTCAGTAGAACGAATTATTAGAAATCTCAATATAAAAAATAGAGATTTTTCTGAACCAAGAATCGGATATTTCGGATTGTTAAGCTACAAAGATGCTTTTGATTTTATCGAAATGGCAGCAAAATCTGACATCAAAACATATATAAGAGGTCGCATATCGCCAAGCATAGCAAAGGATATTCCCGAAGTAATAGGCTTTGGCGGTGAATATAAATATCCGGAAGACCTACCAGAAATGTTTGAAAAAATCAATATGTCCTACATTATACATAACTTTGAACCGGACACAAATTATCAGTGGCAAATGACAAACCGCTTTTATGACGCGCTAATGACCCAAACACCAATGGTTGTACAAAAAGGCACCGCCAATGAAAAATTTATAATAGATAACGATATCGGCATTTCAATAGATATATATTCTCCGGAAGAATCAATAGCAAAACTAAAATCCATAACAAAATCCGATATAATAAGATGGACTGAAAACTTTTTCAAATTAAGCAAAAACACCTGGATGTTAACAGACGAGTACGACAAGCTATTCGATAGAATATCATGATTTCCTGCAAACAAAAAGCACGTTGTCCCCTCCTCCAAAGAATAATGAACTACATTCCAAGATTACTTTTATTAGGAATGTAATATTCCTTGTAAAATAGAAGAGTCAACATAATCGTCGAAGCGAAAATCGGCTCAACATGAAATGCCCCCAAAGCGAAAGATTGATAAATAAGATAATAGAACAAAACATTGACAATCCAAAAATGAGGAATCCATTTCCGATTCAGAAAAAGCTTATATAATATAAAGAATTGATATAGCAGAAATATTGCAACAAATCCGCCTCCAATAATTCCTAAACTAGCAAAACCATCTACAAATGCAGAATGGTACCCGATTATTGGTGTGATTCCGATATCATTCTTAATTGTAGAAGACCCGAAAATCGGATTGTTCAAACATTCTTGAATCCCCTTTTCGGCAAGAACATCACGCTCAGAATACCCCGAGCTATAAACCATAGAATAGAAACGTCGACCTAATAACGGAGCAATATCTAAAAGCAAATTAATCAGAACGTCCTTAAAAACATATATAACACATCCAAATAGAGAGAGCAGTAGCAACATAAAAAAGACGTTCCCTGTCATTGAAGAAAACAATACCCCTAACACAATCAATATTGATATGATGGGGCTTCTCGATGCGGCTCCCGCGATAACATGCAAGGGGAAATAAAACGTCGGAAGCAACAATAATTTATAAAATAAATTAACATTTTTTGCGATTATAATCGACACAAGTATACAGAGAAAAACGCAACCAACATTTGCATATGAAATTGAAAAAAGCATTGATGAACCCTCTTGACGCACATTGTCAAGGTCCATAGTCATATCTGCCGTAGAAATATTAAATCCAAACAAATTGACAGTTAAAACAAACAGCGACATAAAAAAAGTAAGCAACAGAGCCAAATTAAAATTTATCAATCTGAAAGAAAAATATATTCCGCTCGAAACAATCAGCCCCGAAAACATAATACCAAAAACTTTCGTACTTGCAAAATCCGCATATCCAGTTGAGTCTGTAAACATATCAACCGTCACTCTAAGCGCAAACAAGGCAAAACATACATAATAGACGAGTATGCCCTTCGTAAACTTGGGATACGCATGTCGCGCAACCCCGATAATAATAGACAGAAATGCAATCAATGCCGCTGTAATTCTATACGGGACCGAAATTGTTTGGGACTGAGCCATTGTGATTCCGAACGGAACGGAGAATGCCGCAATAAAAGCATATCCAACTAATGAAAGGGAAATATTCAGAGTTGCAATAAATTCGGGAAATGAAACAGAAAGTTTTTTCAGTTGGGAGAAAAACATAGTGAGTCAGGGTACGCGTAAAAATATTCCAGTCAAGAAACAAATGTCGCAAATTACATTGATTTTTCAAAGATAATTCAACACGTTTGACAAAAATATCTTGCCTAAAAAATAAATACAAGATATGATACGCATGGATTCCATAATGAAAAAATGCAGAATAAAAAAATAGATAAAGAAAAAATAAAAACATGGTTCGTGACTGGGGCGTCAAGTGGAATTGGGCATGAAATTTGCCGACAACTTTTAATCCGAGGGTATAATGTTGTTGCTGTAGCTAGGCGGCTTCCCGACTTTCGGGATAAAAATATTCTCTGCCTATCCGCAGACGTCACAAATTCCGATGCAATACAAAACGCCATAAACGATGGAATAAAAAAATTTGGACGAATTGACGTTCTTTCAAACAACGCCGGCATAAGTTCCGACATCAGTTGCGAAGAAGAATCATTAGCACATATGAAATATGTAATGGATGTTAACTTTTTTGGAGCTTTCAATACCATAAACACCATCCTTCCTCATTTCAGAAAAAACGGCCACGGAACTATTATAAACAATACTTCGGAATGTGGTGTATCGCCGAGAAAACTAGGAACAGCATACTGTTCCTCAAAATACGCATTAGAAGGGCTTTCCGCTGTATGCTGGCATGAATGTAAAAGATTTTGCAGGATAATGACATTGGAATTGGGATTCTTCAAAGGAACGGAAATTGGAAAAAATAAGAAAATCGTCAAATCCAACATCAACGAATACCAAAACATACCATCTTTTTATAAAAAATGCTATTTCGTGTGTGAAAATAAAAAAGAACTGGGGGTAAGTTTATTACTCGACCAAATAGAATATGAAAAATTGCCAAGGCACCTTACTTTGGGAAAAGACGCGTGCTTTCACATCAAAGCAGAAATTGAGTGTACAAAAAAAGACCTGATAAATTCAAAGAAAATTTCCAGTAAATGTTCTTTCTATAATTACGGACAAATGTTCAAGTTGGCAAAAAAACTTATCTGGGAAAAAATAATCCGTAAAGCAAAATGAGTGAAGACTCAAACAACAAGCGTATTGCAAAAAATACGCTTATGTTATATATTCGAATGTTCTTCGTGATGGGAATAAATTTTTTCACCACACGCGAACTTTTGGGGGCATTGGGAACGGAAAATTTCGGAATACTTAATATTATTGCCGGGATTATTTCGTTATTTTCCTCTGGTTCGGCTGTAATGTCTGTATCCGCTTCGCGTTTTTTCAATATCGAGATAGGGAGAGGCAATCGGCTGGGATTAAAACGCGTATTTGCCCAAACACAAACAACATACATCATACTTGCCTGTATCCTGTTTTTCGGAGTAGAAACAATCGGCAAATGGATTTTTCTAACCAAATTAAATATCCCGAAAGAAGCCTACGAAAGCGCATTTCATCTATTCCACTTCACCGCAATTATATTCTTTTTTGAATTACTCGTTATTCCATACACGTCGTTTGTAATTTCATGCGAAAACATGAAAATTTATGCGATTATAAGCATTTTCGAAGTAATATTAAAACTATTAATAGTATATTTACTCTACCTGGATATCTTCCCAAGACTAACGTTTTACGGATTTTTATTACTACTTGTTTCTTGTTCAAAACTATCGACATATATGATTTTTTGTATATTAAAATACAAGGAAACAAAACCTTCATTGTATTTTAATTACGGTATTTTCAAAGAATTGGCAACATTCAGTACGTTCAATCTTATAAACGCCTCGGTCATAGTGGGAACAAACGTAATATGTAATATTTTGCTTAACAATTTTTTTGGAGCAGTCATAAATGCGGCAAGAGCAATATCACAACAGATTTCCAGCGGGTTATCGAACTTTACAAACGGATTTCTCGTCGCCGCTAACCCTCAAATAACAAAATATTGGGCTTCCTCCCAAAAGGAACAGTGTAAAACCCTTGTCCTAAGCGCGACTCGCTTCGGATTCTATCTAATTTATATATTTTCACTTCCTGTATTCATAGAAATGGATTATATTCTGGCGTTGTGGTTAAAAACACCCCCAGAATACACAACGGAATTTTGTAGATTAGCCTTAATACAACTTATCATAGAGGTTACTGGATACCCTATTATGACTTTTGCTCAATCAATTGGGAAACCCGCCTTGCGTCGTTTTACATTAGGATACATTGTATTGTTATTCGCATTACCCATATCTTACATCGAGATAAAAATTGGATACAACCCCACCTCAGTTCAACTTATACTTTGTATTTGTACTTCAATATGTCTACTATTTAGAATTTTCCTGATACAAAGGTTGACCGACATATCGATACCCGAATTTATAAGAAAAATTTATATTCCCTGCATGACAATCGCATTTATATCCGCATTCATACCGACAATAATATATTTTAACATAAGTACGAGCGCACTACGTTTTGTGTTGGAAACAGTTACGTCATTCTTATGCTCCGGAATTACTATATATTTTTGCGGATTAACCAAAAAAGAGAAAATGAAAATTAACTTGCAAATAAAGAAAATACTGACATCGATGAATAGGTAGGAGTTATAGATTATAACCCCCGAGTAATCTATGTTGCCAATTGAATTCAATTCAACTTTCCGATAACACTATGAATAAGTTTATATCAAGTGAGCGAAATATCCAAATACTACTGAATCTTTTAAAATCCTACGGAATAAGAAAAATCATTGCATCTCCGGGGACAACAAATATGGGATTCGTATATTCAGTTCAAAATGACCCTTTTTTTGAAGTTTATTCAGCTCCAGACGAACGTTCCGCCGCATATATGGCAGTCGGATTATCGACCGAATCTGGCGAGCCAGTTATCATAACGTGCACAATGGCAACATCATCAAGAAACTACCTTCCTGCGTTAACCGAAGCTTATTACAGAAAAATACCAATTTTGGCCATTACATCTACTGTATATCCAGGGAAAGTAGGACATATGTTCCCACAAGTAATAGACAGAACAACCCCCCCCCAAGACACAGTATCGCTCAGCGTATCAATGCCGACTGTAAAAACGCCGGAAGATGAGTGGTTTTGCGAAATCCAAGCAAATCGAGTCATCTCTGAGCTCTTCAGACACGGAGGAAATCCGTGTCACATAAATTTAGAAACAACTTATAATTTGACCCCAGCCACCTGTAACCCGCCGACGAGAAATATAAGACGAATTGTAGGGAAAAAAGATTTTCCTGAAATTAAGGGAGAAAAAATTGCAATTTTTGTAGGTAATCACATAAAATGGGCACCAGAACTTATAGAGGCTGTTGATGTGTTTTGCGAAAAGTATGGTGCGGTTGTTTTGTGCGACCACACAAGTAATTACACGGGTAAATACAAAATACATCATACTCTGGTTTCAAGTCAAATTCTCGCAGATTTGACGCCGCTTATGCCCGATTTACTCATACACATTGGAAACATTTCGGGAGATTATTCAATTTTCAATATTTCAAAAAAATGCAACGTTTGGAGAGTCAATCCCGACGGTGAAATCAGAGATGTTTTCAAAAAATGTACCTTTGTATTCGAAATGGATGAATGCTCCTTTTTTGAAAACGCTAATGAAAAATGCAACAAAACAAAATGTAATTCGAGTTATTTTAAATGTTGGCAAAACGCCCTTGCGAATATTAGAAAAAAAATCCCCGATGTGGATTTTTCAAATCTTTGGGTGGCATCAATCTTGAACGATAAAATTCCGCCTAATAGTGTAATTCATTTTGGAATTTTAAACTCCCTGCGTTCGTGGAATATGCACGAACTTTCACCCGACATACACGGATATTGTAATACCGGCGGATTTGGAATAGACGGATGTCTGTCTACGTCTGTCGGGGCGTCGCTTTCCGACCCGAAAAAATTGTTTTTTGTCGTTATAGGAGACTTGGCATTTTTCTATGATATGAACGTGCTCGGGAACCGACATCTAAAATCGAATTTAAGAATTTTGTTGGTAAACAACGCCAAGGGCGTGGAATTTCAAAATTCGACACACCCTGCTTCTGCTTTTGGCAGTGAAACAGACAAATTTATTGCGGCAGCTGGACACTATGGAAATCAATCAAAGGAATTGATTAAACATTATGCCGAAGATTTAGGATTTGAATATCTCTCTGCTTCTACAAAAGAGGACTTTTTAATGTCTTATCAAAAATTCATAAACACGGAAATAACGGATAAGCCGATTTTATTCGAAATATTCACAAAAACAAAAGATGAGACATCGGCTCTGGATAAGTACATTCGACTTGAACAAAGTGTCGCAAGTAAAACAAAGGAACTCATAAAAAACACATTGGGGAAAAATACAATCAGCATTCTCCGTAATTTATCAAAAAAATAGACATCATGCGAATCGGATTTTTGACATTTGGCCAAGTGCCGATGCCTCCTGTAAAAGGAGGCGCCATAGAAGATTTACTCCAAGCGCAAATTGAGAAAAACGAGATAACTGGCGAACATGAGTTTGTTGTATTTTCAAGATTCGACAAAAATGCCCTTATCGAATCTGCGAAATATTCTCACACAAAATACATATATATAAAACAAACTGGCTTTTGCTTTATTGAGCGTGTTATTAGATTTATAATCAATAGAAACCTGCCAATTTATATAGGAAGTTTGTTTCTTTCAAGAGCTTTAAAACACATAAAAAAAATCGGGTATTTTGATAAGATAGTAATAGAAACCGCCGCCGAATATTCCCTGAAAATCCCGCGAAAATATGTCGGAGAAATCATATTACATCTACATAATGACACAGTTTTTAAAAGCCGAAAATATGAAGATATGATAACAAAGAAAATCGATAGGATTTTCGCCGTTTCCAAATACATTGCGAACAGAGCTGCTGAAATTTTCCCGCGCGAGAAAATCTCGGTGATATATAACGGAGTCGATTTAAATAAATTCAAAATACAACGCGTTCAATCAGAAGAATTAAAAAAGAAATTTAACATAAAAGATAAAACTATAGTATTTGCTTTTACGGGTAGATTAACCGCAGACAAAGGCGCGGATATGTTACTTGACGCCTTTTTGAAAATGAAAACCAAAAGCGACACCTGCCTACTTTTTATCGGCGGCAAACATTACTCCAACAACAACGAAGATTCGTTCATCAGAGAATTGAAAAAGAAAGCACTTAAATCGCAAAGAAAAATTTTCTTTACTGGATATATACCGCACGAAGAAATATATAAATATTACAGTATTTCAAATGTACTTGCCGTCCCTAGTATGTCAACCGAAGCTCTTTCGGTGTCTGCAATAGAAGGATTGGCGGCGTCCTGCCCAATATTGGTAAGTGATAGTGGAGGAATAAAGGAACTTGTAAATGAGAAATGTGGATTTGTCATTAAAAGAGACAAAAAATTCGCAATCAATTTGTCTGAAAAGATGGATTTACTCGCCGACAATAGACCCCTCTTACAGGAAATGTCAAAAGCCGCAAGAAAAAGAGCGTCGAACTTCACAATCGAAACATACACAAAACGGTTTCTAAATTTGATAACGGCAAAGGGGCAAAAATCACCCAAGTCAAAATAGCAACAGTGCCTACAAAATTTAAGCCCCGTACTTTAACTGATTGCGAATAAAGGAGACTATTTTTTTTAAAGATAATCTTTTTCTCCGCTGAATAAGGCATCTGATGAAATAGCTTAATGCGCTTTTTTTCCCGTGCTTGTTTATGTATTTGAAGTCTATGACAGTGTCATTATCTTCAAAAATCTTGTCTGGAACAATTATATAACGGCTATCAAAACTTAGCCCTTTCAAATAGAGTTTCATAGGACGCGAAAAAAAATGGATATACATATACTCTTCCTGCTTAACGATTCCATCTTCGAGATATAGTCGAGACAAAACGCCTTTCTGAAATGTAAAAATTTGCCTTCTGTTTTTTACATCCTCTGACGGAGGGAGATATTGCAAGAAAAAGCCATATGAATACCGATTAAGCTGGGCAAAAACTGTCGCTCTGAAATATTCAATTTTTAAATCATCATATAAATTGCATATAATATCTTCGTCGAAAAGAAAATTCTTATCCGAAGAAAATATTTGCCTATACGAAATACCGTCTTTATTAAAACGACGATAAAGAAGATTTATAGAAGGCTCATTTTTATACAATGTCGAATGCCCTTGATACCCGATTTTTACGTATTTATCAAGAACTTCATCTGTGTAAAAGGCTCGAATATCCCCCCAAATCAAATCTAAATCGCAATGGCCCCAAAAATCATACGCCGAAAGTTCTTCTTTAAAAATATCTCCGTAAGCGACTCTAAAATCACACAATTTATAGGGACGTTCAAGCGATACGCTAAAATCGAAACATTTTTGAATTCGAACACGAATATCGTCAAATGAACAATATTTAACTTTCACATTTGGCGGATAATCAAACGGAGTCTTGTCATCAGTAAATATCAACCAGTCTACGGTAGGATTATATCTACAAGACAATAGCCAAAGGGGAAACAACGATGGCAACTTACCAAAATATGGGACTACATATGCTATGGACTTCATTTTAATGCTGATGTTATAAAATTTTTGGATTTTTCTCGTTCCAATTCAAGACGCAACTTTACTTCCGAATAATCGATTTCAAGGGGAATAGAATACATATCTTCGAGAGAAGTAATTATCCTGTTACTCAGTCCGAGTTGTTTTAAAAGCAATATAATCCTATTTTCATTTTTATTATTATAGGAAATGAAATAAAACGGTTTTTCGTTTACTATGGACAATGCGACTCCGTGAAAAGACGTTGTTACAACACACTTCGAGCATTTAATATATCCCAAAAATTTTCCCGGAGATGCGCAAAAATCCGCATCTGGACATGTCGGAATTATACCGTCTGAACAAAGCCTTACTACCTTGGCAGAAATATGTTTTGCTAACGAATAAGCTGCCTCCGAAACAAGTTCACTTTTTGAAACTTCATATAACACCACACATTCTCTAAATGATTCGTCCGGAATTTCAGAAATATTACTCCAAAAATAATCGGATAAAAGCAATGTGGGGTCTAAAACAGTAGAAATTTTCCTCTTTGTATATTTAGACAAAAATTCAGCAAAATCAGATTCGCGCACACTTATGGAGGAAAAACCATTCAATGCCGTAGACAAAAAGTTTTCGGACAAATTCAAATTAGAAAAATCTCCGCCGCTTGCCGCATAAGATACTTTTCTGTACTTGGAGGGAAACACGCCCCAAAAAAGTAAATCTCCCTTCACTATCGGAGACCAAATTTGGTCGCTCCCCCAAAAAACAACATCATAATCTAATTGTTGTATTTCTTTTTTCGAATGTATTTTCTTAGATAAAATTAAATTAGAATATAAAAAACGCAAAAAAGCATCGTGCCGCTTTTTAAAAAATCTAAAAAACCTCATTTTAAATAAAAAATCTTTAAGCCCCGCAAAAAAGTTTTTTCTGCAAAAAGACAAAAACGGATTCGGACTTCCAGAAATCAAAAGGTACGTAGGTCTATAATCGATAATCTCAACCTTATGTCCGAGAAACGACAAATAAGTCTTCAACGCATACGCCTGCAACACAGCACCGTAATTACACGCACAATGAAATGTTAATATACCGATTTTCATGACATTATAACCACTTGTGTACAATGCGAAAGCCACAAAAACAAGAAAAAAAAGCTAACCCCTCTCTATATCTTCCGAGTCGGTTGATTGGCCTGTTTGAATTTCGATTACTTTTAACTCTCGGATTGCTTTTATCGAATGCATTTTTCCCGCTGGGATTTTTACTGAATCGCCCGTTTTTACAAGATGTTCTTCTCCGTCCAAGACAACCTTGCCCGTCCCGTTGACAACAGTCCAAATTTCTTCCCTATTTCTATGTAAATGGGTGTCTATTTGGCCGCCGTCTTTAAACGTGAGTTGTTTCGTTAAAACCTTGTGCCCGTCCGAAAACGTATCGAAAGACAAAACCTTATACTCGCCCCAGCGACGTTCTTCAAACATCGGGCGAAGTTTTATTTTTCTGACGTATTCCTTCAAATTTACGCTTTCGTTTTTATTGCCGACAAAAATGCCGTCGGGGCTCGCCGCGACAACAGTATCTTTCAATCCCGCGCACACGACGGGAACATCAAGCTCGTTTATCACGTTTGTGTTTTGCGAATTTTCGAGAACAACCCGACCTATTGAAGCCTCGCCGATTTCCTCCGAAAGCGAATTCCACGTCCCCAAATCTTTCCATTCTCCGTCAAAAGCGACCGCGGCAATAGACGTTTCGCGCTCCAAAATCTCGTAGTCAAAACTGTTTTTCGGCAATTCGCGATAGTGTGCCCGAACATATTCAAACGATACATTACCCAAATATTTCTGCACAACGTCCAACATATATTTGAGTTTGAAGGCAAAAACACCCGCGTTCCACAAAGCACCCTCTTCAATGAGTTGTTTAGCTTTCTCCGAATCTGGCTTTTCGCAAAAATGTCCCACCCGAATTGCGGCAAGACCGCCACATTCCGTATTTTGTCTCGCCTCTGGAACAATGTATCCAAATTTTGAAGAAGGGTCGCTAGGAACAATTCCCATAAGGACAATGTTCGCTATCCCGCCTTGAACAAGCTCGGACATTCGTAATAAAGATTCAAAATACCCCGATTCCGTATACGGATCGATTGGCATAACAATAACAGAATCTTCGGGATTCGCCCTACCCTTATCGAACAAAAACGACGAAGCAAGCGCAATAGCCGGAAATGTATCGCGCCGTTCGGGTTCGTCCACAATGTTAATATTCTCGCCTATTTGCGAAATAATACTGTCGCGTTGAAGCGCGCTTGTGGCAATCGTCAAATTTTCGGAAATCCCAGCCGCGCGCAACTGCCTGACAACTCGCTGACACATAGACTCGTATTGACCGTCCGGGGCTTTCAAAAGCTTCAAAAACTGCTTGGCTCTCACCCCGTTTGAAAGCGGCCAAAGCCTCTCGCCCGACCCGCCCGAAAGCAACACTATCCATAAATTTTGCATACAACCGAGTTTTGCATATCACGCCCAAAAATCAAACCTTTTATGTTTTAAGACCCACAATATAGTTGACCTCGGTGGTAAAAAAACAGAGACTTTGGAACAAAAGTCTCAAAAAAATAGAACCCTTTTTATGAAAAAATTTCTTATTATTTATGAATTCGCGAACAAATTGGGTGAGAAAAACGAAAATGACCCACTTTGGAATTTTTCGCGCGATATCCTACTCGAAAAACTTTCAAAAACGGGCAACGCGCTGAAATTCTCCGTCGCCCGCGGAATCTTCAAAAAGCACCAAGACGGCGGAACTTCCGCGAAGCGTCTGGCGAACTTTTTCTATATGCACGCGGCTGTCCTGTTCGAATATTTATCGAAGCGTCCCGATGTCGTTTTTGTCAGAACCACGCCTCCGCTTATCCAAATTCCGTATCTGTTTTTCGGCAAGCTTTTCGGGACGAAAGTCTACGTTTGGCTCATGGACTACCACCCCGTTTTCGGGCTTAGAAGCTCGAAAAAAGGCTCTCCGAAATACTTCGTGTGGAAATTTTTCGACATACTCGACCGCCTCGCGCTGAAACTCGCCGCGGGCGTCGTCTGCCTCGACACCGCGATGTCCGAGCTAATCAGGGAACGTTCCCCGAAAACCAAAACCTTCGTCTGCCCCACGTTTTCGCTGAAAAAAGTCGACTTCCTCGACCTTTCCAACCCGCGCGAAAAAGTCGACACAGTATCGCTGCTCTACTCGGGCAACTTGGGGCGCGCGCACAACACCGAAAAACTCGAAAAATTCCTCTCGGCATTGTCGAAAAAGGCGAAAGTCGAACTCGCATTCAGCGGAATGTCCGACAAATCGGCCGCGCGTCTTGCCGCGGTCTGCGAGGCTTCGGGCGCGCATTTCAAACGCTTCCCGTTCGTGAAAAACTACGCCGACTTGGGCGCGTTCTACAAGAAAAACGGGTTCGATTACGGCATAGTTCTGCTCAACGACGAACTTCGCGGAGTCGTCTCGCCGAGCAAATTCTCGGGCTATTCGTCGTTCGGGCTTCCCGTCATAAACATCGGGCCGAAGGGAACGAACGCCGACACGCTTTGCGAACGCTTCGGCGCGGGAATTTCCTTCGACGACGTTTCGGAAATCGACGCCGTCATAGGACGAATCTTGAACCCCGCAACCCAGCCCGAACTCGCCCGCAATACGAAAAATTCGCTCGAATATTTCAGCCCGAAAGCCGCCGAAAGACTCGCCGATTTCTGGCTGTCCGAATTGGATTCAAAGGCGTAAAAAGTGTTGCAAAAAAACGCAAATCTGAAAAACTCTCCGCCAATATGAGTAAAACGGCACTAATAACAGGCATTACGGGTCAGGACGGCTCGTATCTCTCGGAACTCCTTTTGCAAAAGGGCTACACGGTTCACGGCATAATCCGCCGCGCAAGCTCGTTCAACACGCAGCGTATCGACCACCTCTATAACGACGAATCGCTCAAAGACAGATTTTTCCTGCATTACGGCGACCTTACCGACTCGTCAAACCTCAACCGCATTGTAGAAAAAACCGCCCCCGACGAAATCTACAATCTGGGCGCGCAAAGCCACGTAAAAGTAAGCTTTGAAGTTCCCGAATACACCGCCGACGTCGACGCAATCGCGACCCTGCGCTTCCTCGACGCAATCAAGGAAACCGGGCTTAAACACACGCGCTTCTATCAGGCGTCGACCTCCGAACTCTTCGGCAAAGTGCAGGAAATCCCGCAGCGCGAAACAACTCCGTTCTACCCGCGCAGCCCCTACGCCGTCGCAAAACAATACGCATATTGGATTGTCGTCAATTACCGCGAGGGCTACGGGATGTTCGCCTCAAACGGCATTTTGTTCAACCACGAATCCGAACGCCGCGGCGAGACATTCGTAACGCGCAAAATCACACGCGCCGCTGGCCGCATAAAACTGGGGCTTCAAGACCGCCTCATTCTCGGCAATATGGACTCCAAACGCGACTGGGGCTACGCGCCCGAATACGTCGAGGGAATGTGGCGCATCTTGCAGGCGGACAAACCCTCGGAGTACGTTTTGGCTACAAACGAAACCCACACCGTGCGCGAGTTCACCGAGCTCGCCTTCGCGCGCCTCGGAATGGACATTGAATGGTCTGGCAAGGCGGAAAACGAAAAGGGCATATGCAAACAGACGGGCAAAACCGTCGTGGAAGTCTCGCCGCGCTACTACCGCCCGACGGAAGTCGACCGCCTCCTCGGCGACGCTTCGAAGGCGGAACGCGAACTCGGTTGGAAACCCAAGACCACCTTCAAAAAACTCGTCGAAATAATGACAGATGCCGATTTCGAACTCGCCAAAAAAGAGGCGGCGCGATGAACCCCACAGATAAAATTTTCGTGGCGGGCCACAACGGAATGGTGGGTTCTGCAATCGTCCGAGCCCTCGAAAACGTGGGCTACACAAATTTCGCCCTGCGCCCGCATTCGCAGCTCGACCTCACAAATCAGGCGCAAACCGAAAACTTCTTCGCGGGAGAAAAGCCCGACGTAGCCGTAATCGCCGCGGCAAAAGTCGGCGGAATATACGCAAACAACACCTACCCCGCCGAGTTCATCGAAATCAATTTGGCAATCGCGCTCAACACAATCCGAGCGGCATACAAAGCGGGCGTCAAACGCCTGCTCTACTTGGGCAGCACCTGCATCTACCCGCGAATGGCGCCGCAGCCCATTCCCGAAAACGCATTGCTTACAAGCGAACTCGAAAAGACAAACGAGGCCTACGCAATCGCGAAAATCGCGGGGCTTAAAATGTGCGAATACTTCCGCAAACAATACGGCGTCTGCTACCACAGCGGAATGCCCACAAACCTCTACGGGCCGAAGGACAATTACCACGAAAAAAATTCGCACGTCCTGCCCGCATTGATTCGCCGCTTCCACGAGGCCGCGCGGCGCGGCGACAGCGAAGTCGTCCTGTGGGGGACGGGAACGCCCCTGCGCGAATTCCTTCACGTCGACGACCTCGCCGACGCGTGCGTGCACCTTCTTGAAATGGACAACCCGCCCGACCTCGTAAACCTCGGCAGCGGCGAAGAAGTCTCCATCGGCGAACTCGCCGAAATTGTCGCCCAAACCGTCGGCTTCAAGGGGAAAATCGTCCACGACACTTCAAAGCCCGACGGCACCCCGCGCAAGTTGTGCGACACCACCCTCCTGCGCTCGACGGGCTGGAAGCCCAAATACGATATCCGCGCGGGCGTCAAACAAACCTACCAGTGCTTCCTGCGCGAACTCGCCGACGGCACTATCAGAATGTAAAAACCGTGTTCGAGAGCTTCACAAAGTGGCCGTATTTCGACGAAGGCGACATTGACGCCGTCGCGGACGTTTTGCGCTCGGGCAAAATAAACCGTTGGACGGGCACAAAAAACGCCGAATTCGAAAACGTCGTCAGTAGCGCGGTGGGCGTAAAGCACACAGTCGCGGTCGCAAACGGCTCGCTCGCCCTCGAACTTGCCCTGCGCGCGCTCGGCGTCGGCGCGGGCGACGAAGTCATAACGTCGTGCCGCACATTCATCGCTTCGGCGGGCGCGGCGTTTATGTGCGGGGCAACCCCCATCGTCGTCGACGTCGATTTGAATTCGCAAAACATTTCGCCCGAGGCGGTCGAACGCGCAATCACGCCGCGAACAAAGGCGATTGTCGCCGTCCACCACGCGGGCTTCCCGTGCGATATGGACGCTCTTCTTGCAATCGCAAAGGCGCACAACCTCTTCGTCGTCGAAGATTGCGCGCAGTCGCACGGCGCAGCCTACAAGGGACGCCCCGTCGGCTCAATCGGCGACATCGGCGCGTGGAGCTACTGTCAGGACAAAATCATCACGACAGGCGGCGAGGGCGGCGCGGCAACCACAAATTCCGAATACCTCTGGCGCAAAATGTGGGCATTCAAAGACCACGGCAGAAACTACGACGCCTGCTTCAACGGCACTCACGAACAGGGCTTCCGCTGGCTTTCCGAAACATTCGGCTCGAATTGGCGAATGACCGAAATGCAGGCACAGCTTGGAATTCGCGGCTATGCAAAACTGCCGCAGCGCGTCGAAAAACGCGCCGCAAACGCGCATATATACAACACCCTGCTTTCGAAATTCGGGTGCATAACACTCACAACAGTCCCCGAAAACATCACCCATTCCTACTATAAATACTATTGCTTCGTCAAACCCGAGTCGCTCAAAAGCTCGTGGTCGCGCGATAGAATCGCCGCCGAAATTTCGGCGCGCGGCGTCCCCTGCTTCTCGGGAACCTGCTGGAACATCTCCGCCGAAAAATGCTTCAAGGAACGCGGTTGGGAAAAATCGCCCGCCGACTTGCCGAACGCCTTTAAATTGAAGGATACCGCGTTGGGGCTGCTCGTCCACCCCACAATAACCCAAGCCGATATGGCGGCGGCGGCGGAAGTAATCGGCGGCGTTTTAAAAGAGGCTCAAAAGTGAAACTCTACGGCGGATTTTTCAAACGCGCTTTCGATTTCGCGGGCGCGGCGGTTCTGATTCTGGCACTCTCCCCGCTATACCTGCTCTGCTATTTTTTGATTAAAAAAAATATGGGAAGCCCCGCGATTTTTTCGCAGCAACGCCCGGGGCGCGGCGCAAAAATCTTTAAAATCTATAAATTCCGCAGCATGAAAAACACCGTCGACGCCGACGGCAACCCGCTGCCCGACGAAGAGCGCATAACTCCGCTCGGCGCATTCCTGCGCAAAACCTCGCTCGACGAACTCCCGCAACTCTTCAACGTTCTAAAAGGCGATATGTCGTTTATCGGGCCGCGCCCGCTGCTGCCGCAGTATCTGCCATATTATACCGAGCGCGAAAAACTGCGCCACACAGTCCGCCCCGGAATCACCGGGCTCGCGCAAATAAACGGACGCAACTGCACAACTTGGGATAAAAAACTTGAATTCGACGCCCAATACGTCGAAACCCTCTCATTCTTCGGCGATGTAAAAATCGCCTTGCTCACCGTCAAAAACGTGCTTTGCCATAAGGACGTCCAGCCCGTCTCACAAGAGGGCTACCTCGACGAAATCCGCCGAAATGCAAAACAGCCCGACTCTCGGCAGTGAACCTGCCAGTCGGGCTTTCAAAATCAGGCAAACATCAATAGCCTGCGCAGCCCGCAGGCAACCCCGCGCCACTTACCGCATTATCCGACGCGAACTTCGAATATACGCGCGGCGGGATTGCCGATTAGCTTGGGGAGGTAGTCCCTGCCGCGCCCGAGCCCCTTTTTCGGCTCGGGAACGGCAACGCAAGCCGTGTAGCCCAAAAGCGACATCGCCGAAGACGTCAAAAACAGACGTCTGTTCACTTTTTAAACTCTATAATTCTCTCGGTGTGTTCGATGCTTTACAGGCTCTATCTGCGCTTTTTAAGACGCAGAACCTGCCCTTCTTTCGCGAGCGTGTAGCGCAACTTCCACATATCGACGTCCTGAACCGCTTTGCCGTCGTCCATACATTGAACCGCCGCAGCGGCAGCCGAATGCCCCAAAATCATAAACACGGGTTCCATTCTCAGCGACCCATACGCAATGTGGGAGGCCGAAACCGCGCAAATCACATACAAATTCTGGCACTGTTCGCGCTTCGGAACAATGCACCCATATGAAATCTGATACGCGCCGTTTTCGGAAAGACTGCGCTGCACATCGCCTTCGTTCTGAACAAAACCGTATTCGTCCACAAAACGCGAGGTGTTGTGCGAATCCATCGAATACGAGCCCATGCCGATTGGCTCGGGCGCGACTTTCGAGTTCTGGCAGTCGCGCTGCGTCAGCACATATTCGCCAACCAGACGGCGCGCTTCGCGGATATACATATAGAACGGCCAGTTGCCCGTGTCGCCGAATTCGTCTTTGGGCAGCCCCAAATTCTTAATCGCTTCGCGGAATTTCGCGGGCGTGCGCGGGTCGGTCTTCCAGAAATAGAACAGCCCGAGAGTGTAGTCTTTGTGCGCTTTTGCGATTTTCGCGCGCTCCTCATACGAGGCTTCGGGATAGTTGTAGTTGCAGCCGATAAAGTCCGTCGAGAACGCCTCCTTGTTGTTGATGTCCGTCTTGTGGTTGGGCATCTTCGAGATAATCAGCGGGAACGCGTTGGGATTGGCTTCAAACCAGCGTCCGCAAAGCTCGTAATCCGCCGCATTGTAGTTGTCGGGCTTGGGCAGCTCGACCTTGTTCGGGCCGAAATCCGTAAAGCACAGACGGTAGTTGTAGGCCTGAACCTTCTTGTCCGCTTCGCCGTTTTTGAGCGGCTTTTCGGGCGAAATGTATTTGAGCAGCCCGCTCGACTTGTCGCCCTTCACCTTGTAGGGGTCGACCTTCACGGTAAAGTGATGGCCGTTTTGGCGAAGAGTGTCGCGATACCCATTGAAGTCTTCGCCGTATTTGTCGTTGCTTTCGCGCCCGACAACATATTCGCAGCCCGCCGAAGCCATAAGGTCGCCTTCAAACGTAGCGTCGATAAACATCTTGGCGGAATACTTTTTGCCGCTTAAAGTCGTAATCGACTTGATTTTCTTGCCGACCTTCTCGACGCCGTTTTCCCTGTCGAGATACTCACCGCGGTGGATAATGATGTTCGGATATTCCGCCAGCCAATTGTTGTAGACGTAAAGGGCAATGCGCGGCTCGAAAATCCACATCGTCTTGTCGTCTTCGTGAATTGCCTTCGTGCCCTGCCCGCTGCCCGAAAATTCCGAACGCTTCTCGGCATACCAGTTGGCGTCCTTCTTGTATTCGGCATAAACGCGCTTGTAGAATTCGCGCGAAAGGCCGCCGATAACGTCCGTGTTGCCCGAGTCGGTCATACCGAGCCCCGACGAAGACATCGCGCCCAAATTCAAATCGGGCGAAACCAAATAAACCTTCTTGCCCGATTTTGCAGCCCTGATTGCCGAAACAACCGCGCCCGACGTTCCGCCGTAAATAACAATGTCGCCCTCGAACGACTTTTTAACATCTCCGCTCGCCGAAACCGAAAACACCGAGATAAACGCAGCAAGCACCATCAATAAGCTTTTTATAGATTTCATAGACCATCTATTTTGCCTCCCCTCTCCCCTCCTGTCAATCTTTTACTTGCGGGGGCTTTGCCCCCGCGAACGGATTTTGCTCCGCAAAATACCTCCGTTCTTCCCCCAACTCTCCGAGGATATGTTCTTGTTTGATAAGCGGCGCGATTGGCTTTGCCAATGCGCTTTGACTATTCATTAAAGTAAAACAGGATTTACCGAATGGGAAAGACTTTTACATTATTTATTCGGCTTAGGATACCCGTGTGTGCTTGGCTAAAACGGGCGAGGCGCGTGCTAAAAAGACGCTGTTAGATTTTAGCCCGCTCCTATCGTCGCTCAGCTCTTGGCTTCGCCAATTCAACGTGAGTGCGCCTCCGTTGCGACCACAAAAGTTGCGAAGCAAGCTTTTGGGGAGAATAAAACACGGAGTGTTTTACCCGTAGGGCGAGAACAGCGCGGATTTTGCGTAGCAAAACCAAGCGAGCGAGTTCAATCTAAAATACAAAAAAGAAGTTCCGAATGGAACTTCTTTCAGCATTATAAATAAAATATTCGCAACGGGAGGCGTCCTCGCGGTTTTTAGAAGGGGAAGGGGGATTGAGGGGAGGACTCCGCTGGGGTTTGGGTGGGAGTGTGGAAGCGCATTGAGTCGTCGAATTTTTTTGCGCGAATGTGGGTGGAGAGCCCCTCGACGACGATTGCGCGGTGCGGGCGCGACGGGCATATGCTTTCGCACGCGCCGCAGCCGATGCAAACTTCGGGATGGACTTTCGGAATGTAGAGGTGGTTCTTCCTATCGCCGAAGGGGACGGTCTCGATTGCCTGAACGGGGCAATGTTCGGCGCAGGCGGCGCAATCGGTCATATCGAGTTTTACGACGCACAGGTTTTCGTTGAAGATTGCCGTGCCGATTTTTATGGAATGTTTTTGCTCGTGTGTGATGAACTCAATCGCGCCCGTCGGGCACGCCTTCGAGCAGCTGTGGCAATCGAAGAGGCAGAAGCCCTCGGAGTAATCCATATATGGCTGGAAGATGTGCGAAAGTCCCCACTCGCCCGTTGAGGGTTTCAGGATTTGCGCCTTGCAGGCGGCGGTGCAGATTTGGCAGCCCGTGCATTTTTCCAAAAAGTTTTCTATGCTTTTCGAGCCGGGAGGTGCAGTGAGGCGTTTGTCGGGGCGGTCGCCGACGACGGTGTAGGGCGAGATGTTTGCGGTGCTTGTTGCGGAGGTGGCGGTGTCGGGTTTTGCGGTGAGGGAATCTCTTTTTGCCGCCGCGCATAGTGTCGCGGCAAGTCCGCCCGCAGTTGCGGCGAAGGCTCGGCGCGGAATTTTGAAATCGAGCGGGGAATGGGCTGTGGGGGTGTCGGGGCGGGAGGTTGCAAAGCGTGCAGGCGATGTCGGGCTTTGTATTTCGGATTTTTTGTTTGCGTCTTTTTTGGAAGTCGGAAGGTAGAGTCGGTTGGGCGTAATTTTTATTGCGCGTTTCGGGCAATTCGCGGCGCAATCGAGGCACAGGACGCAGCGCGAGAAGTCGAGCGATTTATTTTTGGAGTCGATGCACTCCGCCTTGCAGTTGCGCTCGCACAATCCGCAGGAGACGCATTTTTTTGTGTCGAGCGAGAGTTTGAAAAGCGAGAATTTTGCAAGAAGCCCGAGCCACGCTCCAACGGGGCATAGTGTGTTGCAAAAAAGTCTGCCGCGGGAAATAGAAACGAGCGAAATTGCCGTCAGAATCGCCAATGCCGCGCCGAATGCCGAAATTGCGACGCGCGGGTCGCCTTCGAGCGGTTCGACTGAATATATCCCGAGGTCGTAGGCGAGGTTGTTTACGGAATCGAAGGCGAGTGCGGCCGCGGGGCGGATCGCACTGCCGAAGATTTTTCCGTAGAGCGAATACGGGTCGACGAAGCCAAGCAGAGCCGACCAGCCGAATGTTATGCAGGCGACGGCGGCGAGCAGGAATATCGCGCGCAGAGCCGTGCGCGGCTTCCTGTATTTGCGCGAAAACAGTTTGCGGGCGAAATTTTTTGCGGGCTTCGCGTTGAAAATACGCGTCGAGAGCACGGCTCTTGCCGCGCGCGAAATGATGTCCATAAAAATTCCGAATGCGCAGAAAAACGAACAATAGGCGCGCCCGAAAACGAGGGCGAAGACGCCGAATACGACGAATGCCGAAGTCGCCGCGACTGCGCCAGTGCCGAGCATTTTAAGCAACGACGGCACGAACTGCGTGTGCGTCGGGTTGTGCATATAATACGCGCGGGGCAGTTCGTGATACATGTCGAGAAACTGCGCTGTTATGAGCATGAACACACCGAGGGCGACTGCGATGCGCATATTTCGCAAAATTTTAAAAAACATATCGGATATGGTTTTTATTTGTTTTTACCGTTTTTCGGTCGTGTTATGCCGTGTTTTGTCGGGTTTATCATGCTACGGAGATTCGGCGTACGGAGAGTTTTGACAGGTCGGAAGTGCCTACGCCAAGTTTTTCGGCGGCGGCGATGTATTTGATTTCGTCGAGTTCGAAGGGATTGCCCTTCTTGTGGAGTTTGGCGACGGAGGCGAAAATCTTTACGGCGGCGGCGTCGGCTGCGACGATGTCGGTCGATATTATCTGGTATTTCACCACCGGCGCGTAGTCGGGCGACTTGCCGATTGGCCCGTAGTCGAGCATAACGCGGAAGGCGTCGACAATCGTGAGCGTCGTTTTTTGGCAGGTGGCGTAATCGGCGATGCACTGGGGCATATTGTTTTTATGAAACCACTGCCTGTCCCAAACGCAACCCATATAGTTTTTGAGGGCGCAGGTGATTTTTGCGCCGCTGTGGTGTTTTAACACGGGAATATTGATGAAGACGTCGGGATTGACCGCCAGTTTATGCACGAGGGCGGACTTCAATTTTTTGCCGCGCGGTATTTGCTTTTCGACGAACATCGAACGCGTGTTGCCGGCGACCATTTTCCCGCCGTTTTTTTCGACCGCCGCCTTTATGCCGCTAATGTTGTAGCGGTTGTCCCAGTCGTTGCCGCAGGTGTGGTCGAAACACAGAACTTCCTTCGCGCCCGCGTCGAAGCAATGGCGCACGACAGCCCCGACGAGTTCGGGATTCGTGTTCGAGCCGAACTCGGGCGGTTTGTCCCAGCCGATATTCGGTTTTATGACGACGGTTTGCCCCTTGGACACGAAGCGTCGCATGCCGCCCATTTCGGCGATTCCGCGCTCGAACATTTCGACGGGGCTGCCGCCATATGCCGCGACGAGGTCGGGATTTTTTTTCGAGGGAGTTTCGCGCGTCTGGGAGAAAACGGTTTCGGGCAGAAGCGCGGTTGCCGATGCTGCCGCGGCGGCGGATTTCAAGAACTGTCTTCTTTGCATAGTGTGCCTTTTTTTTGGAAGTGTTAAGTTGTGCGTTCGGGTTATTTTGGTGTTTAGATGATGAATGGTTATGTGTGCTCGGGCAAGATTTTTTTGCGCAAATGTTTGTCGGGCGTGCGTCGAAACGCGTTGACAAGGGTCGGCACGCGAAAATAATAACGCGGGTTATATGGACGGAGTTTCGGATTTTTTTGCGTCGCCTTTGCAGGTGTGCGCACTTTATTTTTGCGCGCTGCTCATCGGAATGGCGAAGACGGGCATTCAGGGAGTTGTGATGATGTCGGTTCCGCTGATGGCGGTCGCGTTCGGGGCAAAGGAATCCACGGGCGTGATTTTGCCGATGTTGTGCATGGCGGACGTGATTGCGGTTGTCTACTACAAGCGCGATGTCGACTTGAAATGCGTTCTGCGTCTGCTTCCGTCGGCGGTTGCGGGGCTGTTTGTGGCGGTCGCCGTTGACAGTTTCATTCCAGAGCGTCAATTCAAGCACCTTATGGCGTTTTGCATTTTTATAGGGCTTGCGACTATGGTTTTGCCCGAAATCCGTAAATTCTGGCGCAAGCGCAAGGCGTGTTTTGGTTGTCGTGGGCGCGGGAATGGCTCGGCTGCGGGCGGCGGAAGCGTTGCGGCTATGCCGCGGGAGGCTGTGCGGGAATCCGAGTCGGGCGGGAAAGAGGCTCGCCCCGCGTTTATGGACAAGTGGTGGTATTCGGTTTTCTTCGGCGTCATGGGCGGATTTACGACGATGATTGGCAATGCCGCGGGCGGGGTGATGTCGGTTTATCTGCTTTCGATGAGGTTCGACAAGCTCGCTTTTGTGGGCACGAATGCGTGGTTTTTTCTTATCATAAACTATTCGAAGCTGCCGTTGCAGATTTTTGCGTGGGACAACATTTCGGCTAAAACGATGCTTGTCGATTTGACGGCTTTGCCGTTTATATTTTTGGGCGCGTTTGTCGGGATTTGGCTTGTAAAGCGGATTCCCGAGCGGTGGTACAGGCTGCTTATTATGGCGATGACGTTTGTTTCGACGCTCGTAATGGTGTTCTGATTCCGCCGTGTAGGGGCGCGAAAAATCTTGATTTTTACCCCGGGCGAAGTTAGAAGAATAGTATGTTTGAAATTATGCTGCTGATATTGATTGGCGCGGGTCTGATTTTCTTGGAGACCGTGCTTGTGGGCGGAATTTGGTGTGTGGCGGGGCTTGCGCTTTGTCTGTGGGGTGTGTGGCTTTCGTATGTCGGCTTCGGCGCGTTTGCGGCGGTTTTGGCGTTGGCGTTTTCGTTTGCGGCGTGCGTGGGAGCGTTCCTGTTTTGGCTTTATGTTTTGCCGAAGACGCGTTTCGGGAAGAAGATTTATCTTTCGTCCGCGCAGGACGGGAAGGCTCCCTCGGCGGACTTCAAGGCTTTGGTCGGGCGGCGCGGAAGGACTGTCAGCAAGCTTATGCCGACGGGAAAAGTCGAGCTTGGGGGCGTTTTATACGACGCGCGGGCGGAGCTTAACCACCTCGAAAGCGGTGTGGATGTCGAGGTTGTGTCGGCGGACTCGTTTTCGGTTGTTGTGCGCAGGGTTTAGAAAAATCGCCGCGATGATGTTCAGATTTTAATCGAGAAAATAACAAACAATAAAAAAGGAAAAAAGGCGTTTTTATGGATATAATGACGGTTGTAATTGTGTTGGCGGCGGTGTTCGCGCTTGTGGCGTTCTTTGTTGTGGCGTCGTTTGTGAACACCTGGTTGAAGGCGATGTTGGCGGGCGCAAGTGTGAGCATGTTCACGCTTATTGCGATGCGTCTGCGCGGCGTCCCCTACGGAATGATTGTGGACTCGCGCATTATGGCGGTGAAGGCGGGGCTTAATTTGAGCATAAACCAGCTCGAAGAGCACTATTTGGCGGAGGGGCATTTAATCCCGACTATTCAGGCGTTGATTGCATCGGAAAAGGCGGGTATGGATTTGTCTTGGAAGCAGGCGTGCGCGATTGACCTCGCCACGAAGGGCACGGCTAAGACGGTGGGCGAGGCTGTGCGCACGTCGATAAATCCGAAGGTAATAGACTGTCCGAGTGCGGGCAGCGGGCGGACGTCGATTGACGGTGTCGCAAAGGACGGTATTCAGGTGAAGGTTCGCGCCCGCGTAACGGTGCGCACGAATTTGGAGCGGTTTGTAGGCGGCGCGCAGGAGGAGACGATTATTGCGCGTGTGGGCGAAGGCATTGTGACGACCATCGGCTCGGCGGACTCCTACAAATTCGTGTTGGAGCACCCCGACAGGATTTCGAAAGTTGTTTTGGAGCGCGGTTTGGATTCGGGCACTGCCTACGAGATTCTTTCAATCGACATTGCAGACGTCGACGTGGGCGAGAATGTGGGCGCGAAATTGCAGGAGGCTCAGGCGATTGCGAACAAGAATATGGCGCAAGCCCAAGCCGAAATTCGCCGTGCCGCCGCAGTTGCTCTCGAACAGGAGATGAAGGCGAAAGTCGTGGATATGAAGGCGAAGGTTGTGGAAGCCGAGGCCCAGGTGCCGCTTGCTTTGTCCGAATCGCTGCGCTCGGGGAATATGGGCTTTATGGACTACTACAAGCTGCGCAATATTCAGGCGGATACCTCGATGCGCGAAAGCATTTCGGGCGACACGCCCAAGAAACAATAAATGGAATATTTAATTGTAATAATTGTCGTAATTGCGTTCAACGTGTTTGCCGCTTCCGCGAAAAAGCGCGGCGGCGGGGACGGCGGCAGTGCGGACGATGACGGCGCGGATATGGCGGGGCGTTCGGATTCTGCCGGCGGCGTTGGCGGCGGACATTTCGGGGGAGATTTCGACTCGGACTCGGGCGCGGACGTTTCGGGCGAGTATTATCCCGAAGCCGAAATGTCGCGCGGCGATGTGGAAATTTCGGGGGAGGATTTTGACGCCGCGCGGGAGTTTGTCGAGAAACTCAAACGCGAACGCGCTGGAAGTGTGCGCGGCGGCGGAATGTCGGCCGACGGTGGTATCGAGGCGGAGGAAAATTTCGGCGGGAATGCGAAGCCGTTTACATATGGCGGGACGCTGCGCGAAGTCCCGTCGAAGAGAGTTGACGCTTCGGGCGGCGGTTTTGCCGAAGATGTCGGCAGCGGCGGCGGCGCGGATATGTCGGGGCGTTCGGATTCTGCCGGCGAGAGCCGTTTTGACGCCGAGCTTCGCATGTTGCGCGAGCGTTCCGAAACCCTTCAAAACACGCTGCGCAGCATTCGCGACTTTGAAGAGCAGAACAAAATTTCGCTTTCTGTCGGAGGCGCGGAAGGCGCGTATTTGCTTGGGGGCATTTCTGAGTTTCGGGGGGAGGACGGTTCGCCGTCGGAGGAGGCTGACGGTTTGCAATCCTCGGGCTGCGGGGGCGGATTTTTCGCGTCGAAAGCGGATTTGCGCAGGGCTGTTTTGGCGTCCGAAATTTTGGGCAAGCCTGTATCGCTTGGAAAGTAGGTTTTATGATAATATCACAGTCGGAATTAAGGGAAATTACGTCGGCGAGGTGTGCGAGGATATTCGACTATCTCGGAATGCACAAGTGCAGGGGCGGGGTCGTGGCTCGGTGCTATTTGGGCGACGCGAAGAGTTGCGCGATTGTAAATGCCGCAACGGGCGAATCCGCCGAAATGTGCAAGCTTGACGAATCGGGATTTTTCGAGTTTTTCTTCAAGGGATTGCGCAAGCCCTTTGAACACTACTTCGAAGTGTGCGACTACCGCGGCGGGTGCAGGCGCGTTTACGACTGTTACAGTTTCGCGCCGACGCTTTCGGAATTCGACGTCTATCTTATAGGCAAGGGCGACGACCGCAAAATCTACGATGTTTTGGGCAGCCACGTCAAGACAATCGGCGGCGTTTCGGGTGTGGCGTTTGCGGTGTGGGCGCCGACTGCGCGGAGGGTCAGCGTTGTGGGCGACTTCAACGAATGGGACGGTCGCTACAATCAAATGCGCCCCGTGGGGAGTTCGGGCATTTGGGAGATTTTCGTTCCGAATGCGAAGCACGGCGACAAATATAAATACGAGATTTTGGCGGCGCGAAACGACACGCCGTTTCTGAAAATCGACCCGTATGCAGTGCGCTTCGAAGCTCCGCCGAACAACAGTTCGATTGTCTGGAATTTGGATGGGTATTCGTGGGGCGACGCTAAGTGGCTCGAACGCAGGGCGGCGACGGATTGGAGCAGGAAACCCGTGTCGGTCTACGAGGTTCATTTGGGCTCGTGGAAGCGCGTTGCAGACGACGGGTTCCGTCCGCTTTCGTATGTCGAGATAGGGCGCGAACTTGCTCAATACTGCCGCAAGATGAATTTTACGCACGTCGAATTTATGCCGCTTTCGGAGTATCCGTTCCCCGGGTCGTGGGGGTATCAGGTGACGGGCTTTTACGCGCCCACGCAACGCTACGGCACGCCGCAGGATTTTATGCGTATGGTCGACATCCTCCACCAGAGCGGAATCGGCGTGATTATGGACTGGGTGCCCGCGCACTTTCCGCGCGATTCGTTCGCGCTGGCGGGCTTTGACGGATCGTGTCTTTTCGAGCACGAAGATCCGAGGCTGGGGGCGAATCCCGACTGGGGAACGCTGTGCTTCAACTACGGGCGGGCGGAGGTCTCGAATTTCCTGATGGGAAGCGCGCTTGCGTGGTTCGACCGCTTCCACATTGACGGGCTGCGCGTCGATGCGGTGGCGTCAATGCTGTATCTGAATTTTTCGCGCAGTGACTGGATTCCAAACCGCTACGGCGGGGCGGAAAATTTGGAGGCAATCGAATTCTTGAAGCACACGAATTCAGCCGTTCACGAAGCGTTCAAAGGCTCGCTCATGATTGCCGAGGAAAGCACGACTTTTGCGGGCGTCACGAAACCCGTCGAAGAGGGCGGACTGGGATTCGACTTGAAATGGAATCTGGGCTGGATGCACGACACGCTCGACTATATGAAGGAGGACCCCGTCAACCGCAAGTATCACCACAACAAGATAACGTTCCCGTCGGTGTATCAGTTTACGGAGAAGTTTATGCTGGTGTATTCGCACGACGAGGTTGTGCACGGCAAAAGCCCTATGGTCGGCAAAATGGGCGCGTTCGACTGGGACGACAAAATCGCCAATCTGCGCGCTCTCTATGCGTTCATGTGGTTCTGGCCGGGGAAGAAAACGCTTTTTATGGGCGACGAAATCGCACAAAGCACCGAATGGCGTTATGACGACTCGATAAACTGGGATTTGCTCAAATACGATGCGCACCGCTCGGTGCAGGCGGTTGTCCGCGATGCCGCGGGGCTGTATCTGCGCGACGAATCGCTGGCGGCTAACGATTTCAACCCCGACGGTTTCGCGTGGATTAACGCAGACGACGGCAATTACAGTGCCTACTCGTTCCTGCGCTACTGCGAAGACGGTAAAACCTGCTATGCGGTGGTGTGCAATTTTACGCCGTGCAGGCGCGAAAACTACGGGGTCGGGCTGCCGTTTGCGGGGCGTTGGCGCGAAGTTCTGAACACCGACGCGCTCTGCTACAACGGTTCGGGCGCGGGCAACTGCGGCGTTGTCGAGGCGGGCGAGATGCCGATGAACAACCAGCCCTATGGCGCGCTTTTGACGCTTCCGCCGATGTCGACTATTGTTCTGAAATATTCGAAGGAGTCGGAAGGGGATTCGAATGGCAGTGCGAAGCAAGTTGAGCCTGCGGAGGTCTCTTCGGCAAAGTGCGCGAAAAAACGCGCGGTAAAGAGGAGTGTGAAGAACGTTGCGAAGCAGGCTGAGAATAGGGCTGCGAAGCAGGGCGTGAAGCGTTCTGTTAAGTCTGACGAAAAATGCGCCGCAAAAGCGGGACGCTCGGTGGCGAGGTATGTTCAAGGCGGGGATAAAAACGCAAAACGCGCTTCGCGCGGGGGGTGCGAAAAAAAATAAAAAAAAGCTTGATTGAACGCCGCGAAGTGTTAACGTGTGTGCTTTATAAAAATTTCGAGTCGGTGGGGTATCCAAGAGGCCAAAGGACGCGGACTGTAAATCCGTTCAGCTACGCTGTTCGTGGGTTCGACCCCCACCCCCACCACTCGGAATTTTTTTTGTTTCTACAACCCCCGCGGACGTTCCGCCGTTCGGGGATTTTTTGTATTCGGACGCGGCTGTTTGTTTTTTTGCGCGTTTAACGGCTGTTGAAAGATGTTGTTTCTTCAAAATAGATGAAAGATTTTTGTTGCAAAAGGGGGAAAAATCTTTTTGATGAGTCGTTTATAGTAAATAAAACTTTATAGACAACAAGTAAATTTATGGCAAACAAACAATCATCTAAAAAAGACATTCGCAGAACAGCCACCCGCACGGCCCATAACCGCACGGTTCGCAGCCGTATCAAGACTTTGTCGAAGACGGTGGAAGTCAGCGCGGACGCGGAATCGCTGAAAAAGTCGGGCGCGGTTTTGGCTTCGGCTTTGGATAAGGCCTGCAAAAAGGGTATTGTCCACCCCAACAAGGTTGCCAGAGTCAAGAGCCGTTTGGCGAAAGCCGCGGCGAAGCTCGCGAAATAACCGTATCGATATTTTTCACAATTAACTTTCGGCCGAATCGGCCGAAAGTTTTTGTGTCTAACGGCATCTGTTTTGCGAAATGGACGGGAACGAATACATATCGGCTATCCCCCTCGACGTGTTGCCCTCGCCTGTCGGGTGTTCGATGTTTTTCAAAACTATCGACAAGATTTTCGCAATAAATATGGGCTCGGCAAAATTCGAAAGTTTGAAGCTCGCCCTCGATATGGTCGACTGCGCCCGTCCGACGACTTTCGAGTTTATGAAGAACGTTTTGGACTCGATGCACTGCGAATTTGTGCGCGTCGATCTATACAACGAGCTTGACGGGATTTTCGACTGCCGCGCAACGTTTGCAGTCGGCGACCATTCGGGCGGCAAGAAAATTGTCGAAATCGACGCCCGTCCGAGCGACGCAATCGCGCTTGCGCTGCGGTTTTCGACGCCGATTTACATTGTCGCCTCGGTTTTGGAGAAGCTCGAAGATATGGCTGCCGCCTACCGCAAGCTGCGCGACGAATTCTGATTTTATTTTGTGCCGTAGAGGTGCGGTTTCGCGCCTTCGGACGGTTTTGGTATACGTGTTTTAGGTCGAAAAATGTCCGCGCCGTTTTCAAAAGGAGATTTTGTTTCGTTCCTCGCGCCCATGCAGGACATTACCGACGCGGGGTTTATGGACATTATTGCGGGCTTCGGCGCACCCGACTTTTTTATGGCGGAATATTTCAGGGTGCACGAATATTTTTATCTTGAACCGTCGGTGTTGAAGGCGGTTTTGCGCCGTCCCGCGGGGCGCGGGGTTGTCGCGCAGTTCATAGGCGAAGACGAATACTACATTGAACGGGCAATCGACGAGCTTGCGCGGTATCCGCAGGTGAAAATGCTCGACTTGAATTTGGGGTGTCCCGCGCCGAAAATTTACAAGAAGAATGTCGGCGGCGGGCTTCTGCGCGACCCGAAGAAAATCGAATCAATCCTGCGGGTAATGCGCGAACGTTGGCGGGGGGTGTTGAGTGTGAAAATGCGCTTGGGTTTTGAGGACGACTCGCGGTTTTTCGAGCTTTTCAGGCTTGTATGCGACTGCGGCGCGGATTTTGTAACCGTCCACGGGCGCACGGTGCGCCAGCTTTACAGAGGGCGGGCGGATTACGGCAGGATTTTCGAAGCCGCCGAAAGTTCGCCGGTGCCCGTGATTGTAAACGGCGATGTGGACAGTGCCGATGTCGCGCTTGAAATACGGGCGAAGTCGAAGTGCGCGGGGGTGATGTCGGGCAGGCCTGCGGTGCGCAATCCGTGGATTTTCCGCCAGATAAGGGAGGCGTTGGATGGGCGGAAGATTTTCGAACCTACGCTTGAAGATGTCCGCGTGTATGTGGAAAAGCTGCGCGAAAACATCGAAGCGCGGGCGGCGCAGATGAAGTTCCCCGACTCGCGGCTTAAAAAGTTTTTAAACTTTGCGGGGACGGGCGTCGACCCCGAGGGCGAATTTCTTTACAAAATGCGCCGTTCCCGCGGAATGGAAGAGCTTCTGAAAGTTTGTGACGAGTTTTTGCTGGGCGAAAATGCCGCAAAAAAATTCAACTGCGCGGGGTTTGCGAATCTCTGCGCCCGTCCCAATCACGAGGCGGATTTGCGGGGCTGAAAGGGGCGGATATGGCTGAGGAGATGACTACGCGCGAAAAAATCGAAGAGCTTTCGGGGAAAATAACGGCGTCGCGGTTTGCGAAAATGGCGCGAGCCGCCGAAAACCGCACGCGGTATTTGACTGTCGTTTTGGAGGACATTTTCCAGCCGCACAATGCCGCGGCGGTATTGCGCAACTGCGACGCGTTCGGGTTGCAGGAAGTCCATTTTATAGAAAACAAATTCCGCCTTAGGATTAGCGACAATGTGGACACGGGCGTTTCGAAGTGGCAGGACGTTTTCCGCCACACGTCGCCGTTTGCGCGAATCCAGAAAAACGGAATGCCAAAAGACCACACGGTTTCGCCCGAAGAGGAAGCGAACACACGCCGCGCTCTGGCGGAGGTGAAGTCGCGCGGGTATGCGCTTGCAGCGTCGGTAGTGGGCGCGGAGGGCTGCATTGACGACATCCCGCTCGACCGTCCGCTTGCGCTTATGATTGGCACGGAGCTTACGGGGTTGACTGCCGCCGCCCGCGAAATGGCCGACTACACGTTTTCGGCGGAGATGTTGGGGTTTGCGCAGAGTTTTAATTTGTCTGTATTTTCCGCGCTGTGCCTTTCGAATTTGAGCGCGAGGCTGCGCAAGACGGACAAGTGGAAGATGTCGCAAGCAGAGCGCGACGAATTGCTTTTGCGCTGGCTTGAATTGTAAATTTTTTTGTGCCGCGGGTAGTTATGAGGCGAGCTCGCGGATTTTTTCGGCGATGATTTCGGACTGGGCGTTCCAGCAGCTGTGTCCGCCGAACGGCAATTTTACGACGTTGTCGTCGGCGAAATATTGAAGCGTTTGTTGCGGGTCTAAAAGTTCGTCGTCGAGGGCTACGAAGACGGTGTGGGCTATGCCGAGTTCGGCGAAGTTGCGGGCGGCGGTTTGTCCTTTATAAGAGCGGAAGACGGGCGAATTTTCGTAGCCGAGTTTTTTGCCCGTTTCGAACGGATTGGTTGCGGGGTTTATCAAAACAAGCGCGAGGCAATCGGGGTTAACGCCGCGGTTTTTGACAAGTTCGTCGGCGAGTTTTGACGCGAAGAATCCGCCGAGCGAAGTTCCGACGATTGCGGTTATTGGGGCTGGGTTTTGTCTTTGGGCGTCTTCGAATTTCCGCAGGATTAGGGCAAAGTTTTCGCCGAATGTGGCGGTTTCGGACGGATATGAAAGGCAGTCGACGTTTGCCGTGCCGAAGACTTCGCAAAGACCCGTGTTTGTGCGCGACTTCACTCCGCCCGAAAGACCGTGGATATAGCGTATTTTAAACTGCATATTGCGTTTCTTCCATGTGTGCGAAGCCGCTTGCGCGGGCGGCGGGTTAGTGCCCTCGCAGGTATTTTACGCTTTCGCGCATTGCAGGATACGGATTTTTGAAGCAGGTTTCGTTTTCGAGGACGAAGTAGCCGTCGAAGCCGATTTCATCGAGCGTGGCAATCATTGCGGGCAGGTCGAGACAGCCCGTGCCGAGGGGAACGTCGGTCTTTTCCTTCGCGCCGAATTTGGCGGTGTCTTTAAAATGGAGCAGGGCGATTTTTTTGCCGAGCGTTTTATAGCCGCGGATAATGTCGGTTTTTTCGCGCGCCCAATGTCCGTTGTCGACAATCGCGAATATGTTTTTGAAATCTTTTATGCGCGAAAGCATACCTTCGGGTTTATTGTAGAGGTTTTGCTTGTTATACTCGGCGGTGTGGTGGTGGACTGCGATTTTTACGCCGTATTGAGCAGCCTTTTTATCGAGCTTGGGAAGGTTTTTATAGTCGCCCTCCCAAGTAAAAAACGGAATGCCCATTTCTCTGCAAAACGAAAGGTATTTGTCGGCGTCTTCGGGCTTTTTGAAGTCCCCGCCTATGCCGAAGCTCGGGATTTCAAGCTTTGCATCGGAGAAGAGTTTTTTCACGTATGCGCGTTGTTCGGCGTTCATATCGGGCGAAAAGCGCGTGTTCGGGTATTTGGCAAGTTTGATTGTCTGCGAGCACACGACGCCGTCGACGCCCATTTGCTCGGCGGCTTTGACCACGTCTTCAAGGGTTGCGACGTCCTTGAAAACGTAGGCGTGGAATGCCACTTTGCGGTGTTTTTGCGGCTGGGGCGCGGCGCAATTTTGCGAAGCGCAAGAGGCGCAAACGGCAAGGGCTACTGCGGCGGTTAATGTCGAAATTATTGTCGAAAAAAATCTTCCTGTCATAATCGGATACCTATGCGGGCTGTTGCGCGGCGTCAACACTTTTTTGGGCGATTTTTTCGGGCGATTCTTGTTGACTGTGCGGCGGGCGGAAATATCATCCGAACGCGAAAAATATGGATTCACTTTTGATAAAAGGAGGAAAGCCGCTCGAAGGCGAAGTGTCGGTTTCGGGCGCGAAGAATGCGTGCCTGCCCATGTTCGCGGCGGCTTTGCTTACGGACGAGAAATGCGTGCTAAAAAACGTGCCCGATTTGAGCGACGTCCGTTTTATGGCGCAGATTATTGCCGAACTCGGCGCGGAGATTTCGAACCCCTCGAAGGGCGTTTGGGAGATTTGCGCGAAGGAGGTTTCGCCCGTCGCGCCCTACGAGCTTGTCCGCAAGATGAGGGCGAGCATTTGTCTGCTCGGGCCGATGTCGGCGCGGCTGAAAAGGGCGAAAGTTTCGATGCCGGGGGGGTGCGTTATCGGGGCGCGCCCCGTAGACCTGCACATAAAGGGAATGCGCGCGCTGAACTGTTCGATTGAAATCGAAAAGGGCTACATTTGTGTCGACGCGCGGCGCATACGCGGGGCGAGCATATTTTTGGGCGGACGCTACGGCAGCACTGTGACGGGAACGGCAAATATTCTTATGGCGGCGGTGCTCGCCCCGGGGACGACCGTTATTGAAAATGCCGCGTGCGAACCCGAGATAGCCGACCTGTGCAAGATGCTTGTTAAAATGGGCGCGCTTATCGAAGGGGCTGGGTCGCCCACGATTACGATTACGGGCGTGCCGCGCCTCGGCGGGGCGGAGCACTCGGTTTTGCCCGACAGAATAGAAGCGGGGACGTGGATAATTTCCGCGCTCGCCTCGCGCGGGCGGGTGTCGATTAAGGGAGCGCAGAAGCGCAGCCTCGGGGCTTTGCTGGACGTTTTGCAGGACGCGGGCGCGCAGGTGGAAATCAAGAGCGCGAACTCGGTGTATGTCGACGCTTCGAATGTCGACATAAAGCCCGTGCAACTTACGACGCTGCCGTATCCCGCGTTCCCGACGGACTTGCAGGCGCAGATGTGCGCGCTCGCCACGCAGGCGGACGGAATTTCGATAATAACCGAACGCGTCTATCCCGAGCGTTTTATGCACGTGCCAGAGCTTTGCAGAATGGGCGCGGAAATAAACCGCGAAGGGGCAAGCGCGATAATTCGCGGGCGCACGCGGCTTTCGGGCGCGCCCGTTATGGCCAGCGACTTGCGGGCTTCGGCGGCTCTGGTTATTGCCGCGCTCGCCGCGGAGGGCGAGACGAAAATCAACCGCGTCTACCACCTCGACCGCGGCTATGAGGACATCGACGGTAAGCTTGCGCGGCTCGGCGCAAGTGTCGAGCGGCTCAAAAACTCGGATTAGCGCGGCGAGGCGGAGTCAGGGCTTGGCGGGCGCAAAATCGGCGTCGCGGCAAAATAAAATATTGAAGTTTTTCGAAATTATCTATTGCATAACCCCACACATATCTAAAAAAAATAAAATATTGATGACAAACAACAGACCATTCAGCTTCGGCGGAAATAACGGCGGCGGAAAACGTCCGCAAAACAACAAGGGCGGGCGCAAATTCGGGCCCAGACGAAACGAGCGAATCAGAGCCCCGAAAATCAGGGTTATAGGCGCGGACGGCAATATGCTCGGAATAATGTCGCCGCAGGACGCCCTCGCGATTGCAAAGCGCGCGGGGCTCGATTTGTTGGAGGTTTCGCCCAATGCCGAACCGCCAGTTTGCCGTATTCTCGACTACGGAAAGTATATGTATGAAGAGTCGAAGAAGCAGAAGTCGCACAAGGTTGCGACGGTGAAGGTCAAGGAAATCAAGCTGCGCCCGATGATTGAACAGAACGACTTCCTCACGAAAATCCGCAATGCCGAAAAATTTCTCTTCCAAGGCAACAAGCTCAAAATTACGCTGATGATGCGCGGCCGCGAAATGGAGTTCAAGGACAAGGCGTTCGAAACCGTCAACAATGCGATTGCCGAGCTTAAACACATAGGTCATGCCGACTCCGAACCTAAGCTTATGGGCAGAAACATAAGCGTGTCGCTTTCGCCAGTTGCGCAAAACCAGCGCAAGCTCAAATATTCAAAGGATACCGACGAAGTTCCGGAAGACGATTCGGGAGAAGAATAGCGGTGTGTTCGCGACGGGGATTTTTCGCATCTTTCGCGGGATTTTTGCTGCTGCTGGCAATCTCCCCGTCGCTTTTCGCGCTGGACGTAAACGGCGTGGAATATGTCAGCGTCGCCCAATATGCGCGGCAATGCGGCATGAAATACAAGACGGTTGTGCGCGGGCGGAAAATGTCGGTTTTCAACTCGTGGCAGACCGTGAATTTCGAGGTCAACAGCAGGGTTGTGACTGTCAACGGCTTCAATGTGTGTTTGGGTCACCCCGTGGCGGTCTCGAAATCCATGCTCTACATTTCCAAGCGCGATACCTACAAGACTCTTGCGCCCGTGTTATTTCCGCATCTGACGCCCAAGCCGCGCCGCCCGTTTCATATCGTTATCGACGCGGGGCACGGCGGCAAGGACAACGGCGCGGAAAACAAACGCTACGGCGTGAAGGAAAAAAACGTCAATCTTGACGTCGCTCTGCGTTTGGGCGCGGAGTTGCGCAAGCTCGGCTACAAGGTTTCCTACACGCGCACTAGCGACGTGTTTGTTGATTTGGAATACCGCCCGATTATCGCCAACCGCCGCAATGCCGATTTGTTTGTGAGCGTCCACAGCAATTCGGCGGCAAACAAGGGAGTTTCGGGGCTTGAAACGTATGCGCTCACCCCCGTGTGGCTGCCGTCGAGCTCGTCGGCGAAGTTGACGAAATCCGATACGGTTTCGTATCCGGGCAACAATGTCGACGGGTGGAGTCAGGTATTGTCGTTTTCGGTGCAGAAGTCGCTTGTGAACTCGACGGGGGCGGAAGACAGGGGGGTGCGCCGCGCGCGTTTCGCGGTGTTGCGCACGGCGAATATGCCCGCGTGTCTGATTGAAGTTGGGTTCCTTTCCAACAACTCGGAGTGTTTGAAGTTGGCAAACGCCGCGTATAGACAACGTCTTGCCGAGGCGATTGCGCGCGGGATTTCGACCTATGCGGCCTACACGCGCCACAGCAGGAAGTAGCGGGGCGCGGGTTGTGTGCTCGGGCGTTTTTGGCGGTTCGGGCTGCGGGGCGCGCGGGGTTTGCTGAAAAGTTTTTGCTTTTGCAGGGGCCTGTCGTCGGCGCGGATTGTGCGGACTCGGTTTTTAATTTTATTTTTACTATTACGAGAACAAAAATATGAAATTCGTGAAAATTTTTTTGCTTTGTATTTTGGGTTTTTCGGGGCTTGCGGCTGCGGACGCCGAAAATGCGGCGCGGACTGCGGACGGCAGTCGGGCGACGGTTCGGCAGCAGGGCGGCTCGGCGCAGGTTGCGGTGGTTGTTTCGCAAGGCGGCGAAGTCGTCAAGCAGGAAGCGCAAGGCGCGGGAGAGCAAAAATCGCCGAATGTTGCGGTGCCGTCAGATGCGGCAAAAGCGGAATTTTCCCCAGAGAAAATATCTGCTGTGAAGGCGTCCGACGCGCCGAAAAAGGAGTTGACGGAAGTCGAAAGGTTGGAACTTGAACACAAGTTGTATCAGGAGCGACTCGACCGCGGCGCGCTCAAAAGTGCGCAGTCGATACGCGGCAATTTACGCGTCGTGGTCGGAAAGGTCGCGGGGGTGTCGCGGCAAACCGCCGACGTTCTGATGTTCCGTGTGTTCGGGTTTGCGCTCGTGCAGTTTTTGGCGTCGGCTCTCGTGCTGTTATTTACGTATTTGTGCGTGAAGTATGTCTTCAATTTCGCGTTCGAACACACGCTCGGACTTGCGTGCAGGGGCGGCAAGGGCGGTTTTCTGCCCGTGTTCGTTTCTCGAATCCGTTTCCCGATTAAGACGTTTGTGTGGGTGTTGGCGGTATATTTTGCAATCGTCTTTTTGATAAGCGACGCCGAAAGCATAAAGATTACATCGCGCGCTATTGGCATTGTGTTTTGGCTTTCGGTTTTCTGGGTTTTGAAGATTGTTATCGACGCCGTGTTCTTCGTGATTACGCGCAAACTCAGAAGCAAAGACGCAAAATCGTCGGCAAATCTTATGGATTTTTTGCGCCGTATGATCGGCGTTTTGGTGTGTCTGATTGCCGTGCTTTCGGTGCTCAACAACATGGGCGTGAATGTAAACACGATTATAGCCTCGCTCGGTATCGGCGGCATGGCGTTGGCGTTCGCCTCGCAAGACACGATTGCGAACTTTTTCGGCTCGGTCTCGATTATTATGGACAGACCTTTCATTGTGGGCGACTGGGTTAAGACGAATTCCTGCGAGGGCAATGTCGAGGCAATCGGTTTCCGCTCCACGAAAATCCGCACGTTCCAAAAGACGATTGTCACGATTCCGAATTCGACGCTCGCCAAGGAGGCTGTCGAGAATATCTCAAAGATGCCCGCGCGGAAGCGTTCGTTCACTGTCGGGCTTACTTACGACGCCACCGCCGAGCAAATCGAAGCCGTTATGAGCCGTTTCCGAACCGAGATTTTGGAGGTTGACGGCGTTTACAATCCCAACGGAGTTTCGGTGGAATTTGTCGACTTCGGGGCGTCTTCGCTCGACATCGAGATTGTCTACTATACGGCGCGGACAGATGCGGCTTTTTACAAGGACGTCAATACGCGTGTGAATCTTCTCGTTATGCGGATTGTTGCCGAATGCAAGATGTCGTTTGCGTTCCCCTCCACTTCAATCTACATCGAAAAAAACGGCTGAGGGCGTCCCGCTGGGCGGGCTGCCATAGCGGGGTTTTTTATAAGTTCGAAAGCGGCGCGGATTGCCTGTGGCAATTCCGCCTTTGATTATTCTTTAAAGCAAAGCGGTCATTGCCGTAGGCAATCCGCTTCGGTGCCCGTCATATAAAAAATCCGCTTCGGTGCCCGTCATATAAAAAATCCGCGCCACTTCACAACATATAAAACACCCCTTAGGCGTTTGCTTCGCAAATGCGCCTATTCCCAAACTCTCCGTTTGTTTGTTCGGTTTTAAGCCGATAAAATAATGTAAAAGCTTAACTTCGTTCCGCTTTTATTTTTTTTATTAAAAATAAGAAGTCTTTCCTATGCAGGAAAGACTTCTTTGTTTTAATGTTTGTAAGGTGGTGTTATTTCTGGTCGGGGTCGGAGGAAGACGTCGACGAAGGTTTCTTTGCTTCATCTTCTTTCATTGCCTCTTTAAAATCCGCCTCGACTTCGCTTGTGGCGCGTTTGAATTCCTTTATCGACTTTCCCAAGCCGCGCGCCAATTCGGGCAAACGTTTTGCCCCGAAAAGCAGCAATGCGATAAGGAAAATGAAAATCCACTCGGACGGGCCGGGCATACCGAAAGCTAAAAATGTGTTCATCATAACTGCGAAAATTTAATTTAGCTGCGGCGGTTGTCAAGGTTTATTTGTCCGATGCGGCGCTATGTTTTTTTGAATATTTTTGCAAAGCGGTCTCGACTGTTTTTGCGGTTTTTCTGGCGCGTTCGAACTCCGCAAAAAATGTTTCGAGCCTCTGGCGGTATCCTTCGGTGTCGCCCTTGATATACGCCTCGTAGACGTTGCCCAAAGCCACTGCGGCGTTGAAGAATATGGGGTTGATTTTTGCAAGCAACAGTTTCAATTCTGTCAGTCGTGTTTTTACCGCGTCTGTGTTTTGAGGGTTTGCCGAAATGAGGGTATCGCAAGCGACAGTTCGGGGAATGCCGTTTTCGAAAATGCGGACATTCGCCAAACGGACAAGTTCGTTTAGCGAATCGCGCGGGGTGTCGACGCCGCCCTTTCTCGCGTAGATTTCGGAAATCATCACGCACCCCAGAATCATATCCGTATCTTTGTCGGCGGGGAGAGCGAGCAGTTTTTGCAACTCGGCGAAAGTTTCCGCGCCCGTCAGGTTTTGTGCGATTGCGGTTTCGGCGAATTTTCCGAATGCGTTGCGGTCGGACATTTTTATTACCGCCTTTACGAGCCAATATGCGTGCGCCCGCCGCGTCGCAAAATCAATTTGCGGGGGTTGTTCTGCGGTGTAGTCGAAGATTGCTCCCGCGCTTTCGGGCGGCGTTTGCGCCGCCAATCTTGCCGAGTGGGACGGAATGCCCAGTTGGATTTTTTCAAGCGAAGCCAAGCGCAACGCCCGCGAAAGCCAAAATGGAATTTTTCTACTTTCCCGATTTTGCGGAGTCTGTCCGTCTGATTTAACCCTTTCGGCAACATTGCGCAAGACGACGGTTTCGGCGAGGGTTTGGCAGACATCGCCGAGGTCGAGGGTTTTATTCCAGCGCAAGTCGATTGTCGCGGTCGCGGCGGAAGTAGAAACGTTGATATTGCGTTCGGTCTGGCTCTCGTCGAAAATGTTTATGTTGTTTTTTATTTCCGCCTGCGCGGTGTAGGTTTCGGTTGGCAACAATTCGGCGAGTGCGGCCTCGACCGCCGTGGCGGCGTTTTTGACCGCCGAAACCGCGTTGCGGTTTTTCGACGTTATCAGGAAGAATTTTGTCTGGGCAAAGTTGAGCTCTTGCGCGTCCTTTGCCGCAATGTCGGCGGCTTGCAATGTTTCGAGCATCTCGCGCTTTTCGGACTCTGTCTGTCCCACGCGCCCGACGAATTTTCCGTTGATGAAGTCGCGCTCGGTGTCGACAACGTAATGCGCTGCGGATTTTGTTTTGCTTGTTTCGTGTTGCGGTTGCCGCGGCGCGGGCAGGGGCGCGTTTTGCGCGGATTCGCCTTCTGCGTCCGCCGAATTTTTCGGCGCAAGCAATGCGTCGCGTTCGGTCTGCGTAAGCGGCTCGCCGCGGGCGTCGGCCTCGGCTATTTTACGCGCCGCCGCGATTTTCTCTTCGAGCGTCAATGCGGGCGCAATGCAGCAAAATAGTGTCAGCAAGGTTGTGGCTAATGCAAAAATTTTCATTTTTTCAAAATGAATTTAGAGCCGTTTTTCGACACGCCGAGACGGGCGATTCTTTCGATGTCCGCCTTGCAGAAATCCGCGTAGTGCGCTTCGAGGGACTCTTCCGCGAAGCGTCTCAGACAGCGCGGAATTTTCGCGTTGCCCAGTGATGCCGATTTCAATTCGATTCTGCCGTTTGTCGAAAAATCGCACACGACTGCCGAGCGCACCGCACCAGCGATTGTCGAAAACTCGACGGGGATTTCCGCCCGCAGTCCGTCGGCGGTTTCCGAAATTATTGGGATTGCCGGCATCACGACCGCGCCGCTTGTCTTGGCTGCGGCCTGAGCGCGTTTGAGTATTATGCCCGTGATTCCGTCGCCCAGCTGTTTTGCGGTAAACTCGCGCGACTTTGCCGAAGTGTCTTCGAGAAAATCGCAAAGCTCGGGCGACGACTCATGTCCGCACTGCCGCGGTTCGAACGAAAACGCCAGCCACGCCGCCGCGCACATAATGCCGAAAATGCCGTAGATTGCCGCCGAAAGGCAGATTGCAAGCAGTTTGAAAATCGCGCGTTTCATTGTGTCCGAATTTGGTGTTTTTTGCGTCCGGTATTGCAAATTTTTTATTGAGATTTTTTAAAGTCTTTGGTTAATTGCAACAATGAAAATTATTTCGGGCGCGATTTTTCGTAGTTTAGGCCCGAAGGCAGTCTTTAAGATTTAAAAAACAGAACGGAATCGGAAATGAAAAACGGAATCGGAAAAATCATATCGATGTCAATCGCCGCGCTTTTGCTTATGTCGGGGGCGGTCTCGGCGCAGAACAAAGTCGGCGACATCGTGAAGTCGGGCAACCAGTATTTCATATATTTGTTGGAGCTTAGAACCCCCGAAGCCAACGAGGAATTCCAGCGCAACCTCTCGATTATTCAGGCGCAAAATTCGCAAATCAAGCACCTAAAAGACCAAATAGCCGCCGAGAAGGACGCCGAAAAAAAGCTCTATCTCGAAGCCACAATGAAGAAGCTTGAAGCCGAGTATCGCGAAAACGAAAAGCTTATGGCGCAAGCCTATCGCTTTGCCGAAAACCGCACCTACAAGCAGGTTTATTTCAAAACCAATATATGCGTCGTGCTCACTAAAAATGAAATCGCCGAAATGAAGATGTCCGACGGCACGCTGCTCGATCCCCAGAAAATGTCGAACAAAAGCAATTTCTCGATGTATCGAATCACTGAAATCAACGGTTCTCTCGAAAACGACAAATTGCAGAATGCGCTTGCGGGTTTGATGAACAAGCAGCTCGAAATAAACAAGCTCAGGAAGCAGCTTTCCGAGACGAAAGACGCCGTTGCGCAGAAATCGCTCAACGAAAAAATCGTCGCCGCCGAAGCCGAAATCAAGAAGCTCGACGGCGCAATTCGCAAAGACTACAAAGTGCCTGCGGGGCGCGACTATGCCGTTGAAGTTTCGAACTCGCGTCTCTATATGTTGCTGACCGACGCGGAGGTCAAGGACATTCTCTCTAAAACCCGTAAATAAGCTAAAAACCGCGATGACGCGTTTGCGAAATATTTTTTTATAGTGCTGAAAGAAGTTCCATACGGAACTTCTTTTTTGTATTATTATTAAAAGCGAAATTGGTAATGCAAAAGGGGGAAGCGCGGAATTATTACGCGGACGCGTAATCCGCGCTCGGGGGCAAAGCCCCCGCAATGGCAGCACGCCCAGCGGGGCGGCCTTGCCCGTTTTTAGGAAAAATAGGGTTGAAAAGGGTTTGCTTTGTGTTTGAATGGGGGCATATGCAAAATTTTTCAGGAGTATGGACGGCTTTGGTCACGCCAATGACCGAGTTGGGCGTCGACTACGACGCTTTGAAAGAGTTGGTTGAAGCCCAGATTAAGGGCGGTGTCAGCGGCTTGGTTTCGGTCGGAACTACCGGCGAATCGCCCACGCTCGACCCCGTCGAGCACATTGTCGCAATCCGCAAGACAATCGAATTTGCCAAGGGGCGCGTTCCCGTTTTGGCTGGCACGGGCGCGAACTGCACGAAAGAGGCAATCCACCTCACGCGCGAAGCCGACGAGGCGGGCGCGGACGGTTTCCTCATCGTCGCACCCTACTACAACAAGCCGTCGCAGGAAGGCGTTTTCCTGCATATGTGCGAAATTGCAAAATGCACGAAAAAGCCGATTATGCTCTACTCGATTCCGGGGCGTTGCGGCATAGAAATTTCGAACGATACCGCAATAAGGCTCGCGCAGGCGTATCCGAACTTCAAGGTTATGAAAGAGGCGGGCGGCAAAGTCGAGAAAGTCGCCGACCTCTGCGCGCGCTCGAACGGACTTCTTGACGTGTTAAGCGGCGACGACGGCCTGACTGTCGACTTTATGAAAGCGGGCGCATCGGGTGTCGTTAGCGTAGCCTCGAACCTCATTCCCGCAACTATGGTGAAGCTTGTCAATCTCTGCAAAGAAAAAAAATGGGGCGAAGCCGAAGCGTTGAACGACAAGCTCAAAGGCTTTTTCAAGGCGTTGTTTATCGAGCCGAACCCCGTTCCCGCGAAAACTGCAATGGCTCTTGCGGGAATGATTGAAAGCCCGTATGTTCGTCTGCCGCTTTGCAAAATGGCGGACGACAAGCTCGAAATTCTCAAAGCTGAACTCAAAAACATAGGATTGCTCTAATATGGTAAAGATTTTGCTAAACGGCGCGAAGGGCAGAATGGGCGCGGCAATATCGGCCGCCGCCGCGGGCGCGGGCTGCGAAATTGTCGCGGGCTGCGATGTCGGCGATAATCCCGCGGACAAAATCGCCGAATGCGATGTCGCCGTAGATTTTTCGTTCCGCGACATCACCGCCCCCCTTGCCGAACTCTGCGCAAAACACGGCAAGCCGCTTGTTATCGGCACTACGGGGCACACCCCAGAACAGCGCGCCGCGATTTTGGAATTTACAAAACAAATTCCGATTGTATGGGCGGGCAACTATTCGCTCGGCGTAAACCTTCTCAATTATCTGACTAAGATTGCCGCGCGTATTTTGGACGATTCCTACGATGTCGAAATTGTCGAAATGCACCACAGGATGAAGAAAGACGCCCCCAGCGGCACCGCGCAAAAGCTCAAAGAAGTCGTTTTGCAAGAGCGCGGCGTCGGCGAAGACGTTGTTGTTTACGGGCGCGAAGGTCTTGTTGGCGAGCGTCCGCGCGGCGAAATCGGCGTGCACGCATTGCGCGGCGGCAGCGTTGTCGGCGACCACACCGTGATTTTTGCCGCCGACGGCGAGCGTCTGGAACTTGCACACAAGGCCGCCGACCGAAAGGTTTTCGCCCTAGGCGCATTGCGGGCGGCAAAGTGGGTTGTTGGCAAGCCCGCGGGATTGTTCGGAATGGAAGATGTCCTGAATATAAAATAACCGCGGTTGATGGGCAATGATAGTAGGTATTAAAGGCAGGCTCGTGTCGTCGACGCCCGTTTCGGCGGTCGTCGAAGCCGGAGGGTTGTTCTACGAAGTCAACGTTCCGCTTACAACGTCGGAGCGTCTGCCCGCTTCGGGCAGTGAGGTTATGCTGCATACGCTCGCCGTCTACCGCGAGGATTCGCAGTCGCTCTACGGCTTTATTTCGGCGTCCGACAGGGATTTTTTCAAGCTGGTTGTCGAAAAGGTTTCGGGCATCGGCCCGAAAATCGCCCTCAATATGATGAGCCGCATGTCGGCGCAAACCCTGCAAAGCGCGATTGCCTCGGGCGACGCCGCGCTTCTTTCGAAGTGTCAGGGTATCGGCAAGAAAACCGCCGAACGACTCGTGCTTGAATTGCGCGGAGCTTTCGCGCCCGCGGGTATGTCGGTTTCGGGCGGAGATTTCGGCGCAACCGAAGCCTCCACAATTTCCGACGCCGTCGCCGCGCTTTGCGCTCTGGGTATGAAGCCCGCCGACAGCGACAAGCTTGTGCGGCAGGGTTGCGCGGCTCTGGGCGGTTCGGCAACTGTTGAACAGCTCATCAAATACGCGCTTTCGAAATAAAAATTCCTCATTCGCATTACTATGACAAACAACGAAATTCTCGACGCATTGCGCGCCGTAAAATATCCGCCGTATTCGAAGGACATCGTGTCTTTCGGAATGGTGAAATACCTGAAAGTCGACGGCAATTCCGCCGAAATCCGCATTTATACTGGCGGAGAAAAAACGCTTGCCGAAAGGATTGCGGCGGAGGCTGCGGAAGTGCTGAAAACGAAATTTCCGACTTCCGAATTCAAGGTCGTTCTGCTTGCCGAAATGCCGAAATCCGCGCCCGCTCCCGCGGCGGCAGCCCCGCAAAAATCGAACGCGCTTGCGGGTGTAAAGTTTAAGATTGCGGTCGCTTCGGGCAAGGGCGGTGTTGGCAAAAGCACGGTCGCGGTAAATTTGGCGCGGTCGTTCGCGCGTATGTATTCAAAGGACGGCGCGGCTCGCGTCGGGCTTATGGATTGCGACATTCACGGCCCGAGTGCGTCGATTCTCTTCGGCGAAGAAGTCTTTCCGACTATGGACGAGAGCCAGAAAATTATTCCGCCCGAAATCGACGGAATAAAAGTGATGTCTATGGGAATGCTTGTGAGCGACGAACAGCCTCTTCTGTGGCGCGGGCCAATGGTCACAAGCGCAATAAAACAGTTTGCCGAAGACTTCAAATGGGGCGAGCTTGACGTTATGGTTTTCGACCTTCCCCCCGGCACGGGCGACGCCGTTTTGAGCGTCGTCCAGCTTATGCCGCTCGATTGCGCCCTGATTATCACAACCCCCAACGAGCTCGCCGCAAAAACCGCATTGCGCGGGGCTATGGTTTTCACAAAAAGCGACGTCAAAATTGCGGGCATCGTCGAAAATATGGCGTATTTGCAAGTCGGCGATAAACGCGAGTATATTTTTGGCGAGGGTTGCGCGGCAACGGTCGCACAGAAATTGGGCGTCGATGTGGTCGCGACAATCCCGCTCGACAAGTCGCTGCATACGCGCGAAGTTTCGCCCGAGATGCAGGCGATTTTCGACGCGCTCGCCCATCGGCTTGTCAAAGACTTCGCAAAATAAAAAACAGTAAATTTAAATTTCAAATACCACAAAAAGGCAACCTCGCAGAGGGTTGCTTTTTTTTGCGTCTTATAAAAACGGAACGCCGTCAGTCTGCAAAACAAATTCTCCTTGCATTTCAAAAGGCGTTTTGGCATTCGGCGCGGAAAATTTTTCAAGAAAAAGACGTACAAGTTTCTCGGGGGGGGTATGTTAGTTCGCGCAATAAAATCAATAAAACAGGAGTAGGAGTAAATGAAAGACGTTATAGCGGAAACAGCAAAAATACGGGCACTATGTAATGTCGCATGTATATGTATTTTTCTTACGATTGGGGTGCATGTTATGTATGTAGTATTACCTCTGTTTTTTCCGAGATATTCAAAAAATATGGAGATTTTGGGGATTATCATTACATATGTAACCTTTGCATATGGCGTTTGTTTTTACTATCGTATTTGGAAACTTGTTGAAGCTCCAAATGATAAATTAGGAGCTGGATGGAGAATTTTTTTAGTATTCATCCCCTTAGTGAACTGGTTTGCATTTTATTATCTTCATTATGGATTTGCAAAACGTGCTAACAACAAATTGATGATTTTAAATCAGAAAAAGCAAATGGACGAGGTTTCTTCTGGTGTGCTTGGGGCACTTAATTTTATATGTTGGAGTTCGAATAAATCTTCATTGTGGGAAAAGGTAGATTTAGGGATGTGTATGTTGCTTTTTTGTGTGTACATACTATTTATATTTCTTCTGATAAGGTGGTTAATTCAAGCTAAACGTGCCGCAATAAATATCATTTTGTTTTCCGAGTTTAATAGAACGGAAAGATTCTAATGTCGCTCAGCTCTTGGCTTCGCCAATTCAACGTGAGTGTGCCTTCGTTTAATGGGGGGAAGCGCGGAAGAATTTTGCGGATGCAAAATCCGCGCTCGGGGGCAAAGCCCCCACAATGGAAGCCCGCCCAGCGGGTCGGGTTAGAACCAGATTCGGATTGTAAAACGGCTGAGGCTCGTTCTAAAAGACGCGGCTTTTCAAACCGTAGCGTACTTGGGTACGTAAGGTGAAGAAAAACCGTCTTTTAGTCGAGAGCCTCCCGTTGCGAACACAAAAGTTGCGAAGCAAGCTTTTGGGAAGAATAAAACACAAAGTGTTTTACCCGTAGGGCGACCACGTTTTACGTGGGAAGCTTTGCCGATAGGCAAAGAGCCGAGCGAAGCGAGTGCCGAGACATTTGTGAAACAAATGCGAGTTCAAAACAGCGCGGATTTTGCATAGCAAAACCAAGCGAGCGAGTTCAATCTAAAAAAACAAAGGCGGAATCGCCGCATCTTCACTATATTTAAAAAATTCGCAACGGGAGGCGTCCTCAGCCGTTTCAGAAGAGGCGGGTGAGGGCGGCGTGCGATATCTCTTTGATTGTGGGCTTGCCGTCGGGCGATGTGGCGTAGGACGGGCAACGGGCGAGACTGTCGAGCAGGGCGCGGAGATTTTTTTCGTCAAAGACAAACCCCGCAGTGGAGAGCTTCGAAACCGCGGCGTCGGCAAACGCGGCGTCGGAAAGCTTTTTTGCGCGGACACTCTTGGATTCCTCGCGCACAACTTCGACAAAATCGCGTATGAATTGCTCGACACGCTCGAATTGAATCCAGTCGGGCGCGGCGGTTATGCGGTAAAAATTCTTGCCGAACTCTTCGATGTCGAAACCGCACGCTTTGAACGTATTGAAGTTTTCGGCAAAAACCTCGGCGTCGGCGCGCTCGAATTTCAGATTTACGGGAATGAGCAACATCTGGCTCACGGGCGAAAGCGAACGCAAATTTTCGATAATCCGCGCATAGCCGACACGCCGCAAAGCACCGAGAACATTGAGAATTTCAAGCCCCGCGGACGTCTCGAAAAGCGCGAATTTCCTGCCGATGCAGCCGAGATACCGCCAGCGGGCAAACATTGTAGAAACGCCGCCATTTTCGCCATTCTCGGCATTTGCGGAGGATTCGCCACCACAACGGCAATCCGCAACACTGCCGCCCGCGCCCGAATTTTCGCCATTCGGGGCTTCGAATAAGTCGGCAGTCCGCGCGTCAACTCCACCGCCCGCGACATCGGAAAACCCGCTTAAAAACGGCAACGCTTGCGAAATGTCGTCGTCCGATTCAGCTTCGAATTGAACTTCCGCCGATTCCGCGACGGCGTCGGCATTGTCGGCAATGCTCGGTTTGAACACTGGGCGCACGGCGATTGTCTTTATACGTGGCGTCTGTGCTGAAACGGTTTGCGCGCGCCCGCCCATTTCGGACGCGCAGCCTTTTGTTACTCCGCGCACCGATGCGGCGGGCAAACCGTCTTCGTTCGTATCGGCGGGCGAAAAAAGCGGACGCAGCGGCGCGGCGACTTTCCCGACCGCCGCTCCCGAACGCGCCCCTGCCGCGCCTTCAACCGCGCCGTCGCCGTCATTGCCCCTTCTGCCGAAAACTCCCGCGCCCGTAAATTCGGCGAGGCGTTTTGAGATTGTCGAAAACAGAAAGTCGCGCACGGCGAATTCGTCGCGCAAACGCACTTCGCGCTTGGCGGGGTGGACGTTTACGTCGACATTTTCAAACGGAAGCTCTATAAACAAAAACGCCGCCGCAAAACGACCCTTTGGGACGATTCCCGAATACGCCTCTTTTATAGCAGAAAACACTGCCTTGCAGTCGACGGGGCGCGAGTTTATGAAAGCGCAGATGTTGCGGCTTGTCGGAAACGACGCCCCGGGTTCGAGTATCGCGCCCGAAACCGCCATTTGTCCCGATTCCGCGCGTTTTAGCGGCACGAGCTGCGCCGAAGACTCCGCGCCGAAAATCCGCTTTATGCGCTCAACGATTCCGAGATTTTTTTCGGAGCGGAAAATCACCCGCGCGTTTTCTATCAGCGTTATCGAAATTTCGGGCAGCGCGAGCGCGTAAAGGCGGCAGAGCTTTACGATATGCGAGGCTTCGACATTGTCGCTTTTTAGAAATTTGCGCCGCGCCGGCACCGAGCAGAAAATATTCTCGACCACAATCTCCGTTCCGCACGCCATACCGCAATCCTTGACGCTTTCGACAGTCCCCGAGCGCACCAGAATTTCCGTGCCCATCGGTTGCGCTTCGGGGCGCGTCTTGATTGAGAAAACGCTCACGCTCGCAATCGACGGCACGGCCTCGCCGCGGAAGCCGTAGCTCGAAATTTTGAAGATGTCTTCGGGCTGCCTGATTTTGCTTGTGGCGTGGGGTTCGAGGCTCATCAAAGCCTGTTCTCGCGTCATACCGCAGCCGTCGTCGGATACCTTCACGAAAGTCTTTCCTCCGTGTTTGAACTCCACGGTAATGCGCGTTGCGCCCGCGTCGATAGCGTTTTCAAGCAGCTCTTTTACCACCGCCGCGGGACGTTCCACAACTTCGCCCGCCGCTATTTTGTTTGCGACGTTTTCGGGAAGTATGCGGATTTCGGGCGGAAGTTTTTTCATTCTGCGAAATTTTCCGAAATGCGGCGGCGCGTAGCAAGAAAAAATTGACTTATTCGCAACACACGCGGATACTCGGGGCAAAACATAGACGCTTTAATTTTTCGATTTTACGATGAAAATATTTTTTATAGGAATCTGCGGAACTGCCGTCGGCAACGTCGCTATTTTGATGAAACGCCTCGGACACACCGTTTCGGGCAGCGACACCGGAATGTACGAGCCCATGAAGGGTGCGCTTGAACGCGCGGCAATCGACGCCCGCGAGGGCTGGAATCCCGCGCGGCTCGACGCTTTCGCGCCCGATTTGGTCGTTGTCGGCAACGCCGTAAGCAGAATGAATCCCGAGGTTGAATTTGTGCTTTCAACGCGCAAATACCGCTACACGAGCCTGCCCGATCTGATAGGATCGCAGCTGATAGGTTCGCGCAATTCGCTCGTAGTTAGCGGCACGCACGGCAAGACTACCACGTCGACAATTTCCGCGTATCTGATGCATGGCAACGGTGCGGACTGCGGCTGGCTTATCGGCGGCATTCCCGCTAATCTGCCCGAGGGCGGCTCGAATCTGGGCGCGCCCGACGCGCCGTTTGCAATCGAGGGCGACGAATACGACACCGCGTTTTTCGACAAGCGCAGCAAGTTTTTGCACTACCGCCCACACATTTTGGCAATCAACAACATCGAGTTCGACCACGCCGACATCTTCCGCGACCTCTACGACGTAAAGCGCACATTCACCCACGTGCGCCGCATTGTCCACCCCGACGGCGCGATTGTCGAAAACGGCGACGACGAAAACATCGCGAGCCTCGAACCAACCCCTTGGACGCGCCGCGTAAAAGTCGGTGTCGGGCACGGAAACGACGTGCGCATTTGCGACTTCGCCCAAAACGGCGAGACATCTTCGTTCCGCCTCGTCTGCGGCGCACGCGAAAAGCGCGTCCAGTGGCGCATGCAGGGGCTTTTCAACGCCCGCAATGCGGCAATGGCGGCGGCGGGCGTGTCGCTCGTTTTGGGGCGCGAACTGCTCGATTTGGATTTGTCTTCGCTCGCCGACTTCACGGGCGTCAAGCGGCGTCAGGAGGTAATCGGGAGCGGGCGCGGAATCGTCGTCGTGGAGGATTTCGGCCACCATCCGACGGCAATCGCCCTTACGATAGAATCGCTGCGGCGCAAGTATGCGGGCGCAAAAATTTTTGCGTGTTTCGAGCCGCGCAGCAACACCGCAAAGACAAACATCTTGCAGGCGCAGTTTGAAAAATCGCTCGATATGGCGGACAGGGTTTATCTCGGTTTTGTCAACGCCAAGAAAATTTCCGACGACAAAAAATTCGACACCGCGCTCGCGCAGAGCCGACACCCCGACAAGTTTTTCGCGTTCGCCTCGAACGTGGAACTTCTCGACAAACTCCGCGCCGACACCGCAAAGCCCCTCGGCGAAACCGTGTGCGTGTTTTTCAGCAACGGCTCGTTCGACAATATTCACAAGGAGTTCGCCGCCGAGATTTCCGAATCGAAATAGTCGGGCGGCGCGGCTGTGCATTTGCGGCTGCACTCCGCGCAAAGCAACAAAGGCAAAAAAATGTTTTTCAGACGTAAAAAGGACTTATTCGTGCGCAAAAGCGCGGGCTCGGTGCGCTCCAAAGATCCGCTTTGCGAGTTCAAAAAAGCCACCCGTGGCGAAATGGGCAGATACTCGATTGAGGGCGAAGTCTGGAAGGCGGTTCGCAAGTTGCTGCTGCTTGCGCTTGCGTTGGCGGCGGTCTTTTTTGTCTACGAGTGTTGGCTGTCGTGGAATATTTTTCAGTAGCGTCAGAAAAAAGTTGAAAAACGGTTCGGTTTTCAACAGTATTTCGGGGCAATATGAGTAAAGAAATCGAAGAAGGTTCGAGCCTGTCGCTCGACTACACAAAATTGAAGAAAGTCGCGGCATGTTCCGAAGACGTAATTCCCGCAATCGCACAAGACGCAAAGTCGGGCGAAGTGCTCATTGTCGGCTATGTCAACGCCCTCGCGCTCGAAACCGCCGTCAAGGAAGGTATGGCGACGTTTTGGAGCACGTCCAGAAACGAACTCTGGATTAAAGGCAAAACGAGCGGCGACTACCTCGAAATTGTCGACATTCTCGTGAACTGCGAGCAGAATTCCATTGTCTATAAAGTCAATATGAAGGGCAAAGGCTCGTGCCACACCAAGAAAAAGGACGGCACAACGCGCACTGGCTGCTACTATCGCCGCATCAAAATCAGGGACGGCAAAATCGACGGTCTCGAATTTTTGGCGGGCGAAGAATAATCCGCGCGGGCGCATCAACCCCCGCGGCTTTGCGCCACGCGGCGGGGTGTCTCGGCTTGGATGGGTCGGAGGTCTTTCGTTTCCCGCGCCGCGATTCCCCGCGCGCCTTTCGGACTCCCGATTTATTCGGGGCACGTTGCGGGGGTCTCTGAAATGCCGCGCGGCATATTTTGTCGATTCGGATTTTTTTGCTGGATTTTCGGCGGACGCTCTTCTAATCTACAAACATTACCAATTCAATTACAGGTTATGAAATTCAAAATCAACAAAGAACATTTCATTACGGGCTTGCGTCAGGTCATAAATGTGGTCGGAACAAACACGCAGTTCCCCGAGCTTAAAAATGTCCTGATTAAGGCTGAAAAGGGAATTGTCGCGCTCACAACCACGAATCTCGACTTGGCTATCCGCTGCGCAATCAAGGCGGAAGTCGAAGCCGAAGGCGAAATTACTCTGCCTGCAAAGACCTTGGCGAAAATCGTTATGGCGGTTCCCCAGCAGGAAATCACCGTCGAATCCACCGACGGCGTTTTGGCGAACATTCGCTCGGGGCGTTCGAGCTTCAAGCTCAACGGTCTCAAAGCCGAAGGCTTCCCCCCGCTGCCGAGTTTTGTCGACCAGCACAACTACGAGTTTAACCCGCAGGAGCTGCTCGGTATGTTGCGTTCGGTTTCGTATGCGCAGAGCACTGACGAAAACCGCTATGTCCTCAACAGTGTCTACTTCAATTTTTCCGAAAACAAGCTTTCGCTCGTAGCCACCGACGGCAAGCGTCTGGCGTTGATTTCGCGCGAGCTCAAACTCGACCCCGAAGAGGAGGGCAGCATTATTCTGCCCGCCAAAACCGTCGCCGAGCTCGAAAAGCTTTTGACGCAGGGCAAGGCGTTGAAAATCAGTTTCAACAACCGCCAAGTCGCCTTCGATATTGCTGTTGACGAAGACTCCGAAAGCAACGGTCTGACGGGTTCGATTTACCTCGTCTCGAAGATTCTCGAAGGCAACTATCCCAACTACAAGCAGGTTATCCCCAAGGAAGCCGAGCAGCGCATCAAGATTGAGCGCGAGCTTATGCTCGAAGCTGTCCAGCGCATTTCCCTTATGGCGAGCGACAAGCAGAAGTTGGTGCGCTTGAAGATGTCCAAAAATCTTCTCGAAATCTCCTGCCAGAGTGTCGATGTCGGCGAGGCGAACGAGCCCATTGAAATCGAATACGACGGTCCCGAAGTCCGCATTGGTTTCAATCCCGACTTCCTCCAAAGTCCGTTGCGCAACCTCACCAAAGACGAAGTTTACTTCGAGTTCAAGGACGAAAATACCCCCGGTGTTTTCAAAACGCTCGACAACTTCCTGTGTGTGGTTATGCCTATGCGCCTCTAACCTAAAAACCGCGAGGGCGTCCCGCTGGGCGGGCTCCCATAGCGGGGTTTTTTATAAGTTCGG
>ERZ1026945.18-NODE-18-length-107075-cov-39.090142_pt1 | contig 107075 bp, 97 predicted proteins | sample MGYA00519304_ERZ1026945 | MGnify/ENA primary metagenome ERZ1026945 (study PRJEB26926, sample SAMN06164619) | human gut metagenome | biome: ENVO:00009003; feature: ENVO:2100002; material: ENVO:00002003 | host: Homo sapiens | place: USA | collected 2012 ...
TGCGGAAAGGCAAAGCCCGAGCTTGTGAAAGTTTGGGCTTTGTTGTAAATAAAAATATTTTTTAAAGATTTCGTATCTGTGAAAAGGCAAAAAATAAAAAGGGGTGCGTCACAGACTTATGACACACCCTCTTTGAAAATATCTCATTAAGGGATTTTTACGAAGCATTTATCTTGTAAAGATAATACAATAACAGTAAGACGAATACTCATGCCCATAGGGGTACTTCTATGGGTGCAGAGTAGTTACAAGATCATTTTTATAGGATAAAAAAGTATAATATCAAGCTAAAAGTTTGGACTTTCAAGATATTTACATTAACTTTGCAATCGGGTGTGGCAACTCAGCCTCACCCGATTTTTTTATAGATAAATATGAAGATACAACTGATTCGCATCATAGCGGCTGTCATCCTTTTGACTATCAGCTTTCCTCTGACAACAGAAGCCAGAAGAGTGAAGGCTAAGGACGCCATCACAGACTCCGTGATGCAGCGTATCTTCTGTTATGCCCAAAAGATAGATACCACGGGAAGAGGAAGCCATTCGAGCTATGCCTACACCAAATTCCAGATGCGTACCAACAAGCGAAACGCCACCCTGGCTCTCGTTCCTACCATGTACGCCATCTCCTACGGTGCAGGCAGAAAATTCATCAGCGAATTCTACAACCGCATCGAAGTGAATGAGAAGGGAGCACCTGTCATCCACCGACTGCTCAATCTCAGTACCATTCCACACCGCAAAAGTACGATGAGCGCCGCGCTCAACTACATGACGCCGAATGTGTATGGAGAAAACCTATTTCAGGAGAACATCCTCTCCCCTTTCCATCGTTCCAACAGACGATACTACAAGTACTCCGTCACGCCGCTGCTCTATGGCATGGCTCAGGTTTACGCCTACCCACGCATCAAAAACACCCAGCTGGTAGAGACCAGGGCGATCGTCCGCATCCAAAACGGACAGATTCAGATGTGCGACTTCGAGGGAGAATACGATATGACCCGTTTCTACATCTCCGTGACGATGGGCAAGAAAGGCTACAAGTCGCTGGGACCTGTCAAATGTGACATGCGCGCCAACTTCAGTTTCATGGGCAATAAGATTACCGGTAAATACACCACCATATACGATCTGCCAAAAGTTCTGGAAGATACCATCAAGAATAGCGCAGATACCGCCATGATGTCGAAAGTGCGCCCCATCAAGCTGAATACCGATGAGGAAATGATCTATCGCATCTATTACGACAGACAGGAAGAGCGAAAAAGGAAAGCAGCAGCACTGGGAGAAAAAAAGAAAGATTTCGCAAAAGATGTGCTTTGGGATATCGTGGGCGATAACCTGCTGAACAGAATTTCCAGCGACTTCGGCAAAAAGCAACAGGGCTATTTCCGCATCGACCCATTGTTCAATCCATTATATATGGGTTATTCGGAATCCAAGGGTGTGGTGTATAAGTTCAAGATCAACGGGCAGTATGCCTTCAATGACAATATCCAGCTTTCTGCCGGAATAAAAGGCGGTTACAGTTTCCGCCAGCATCGTTTCTACTACAGTATTCCTGTCAGACTCAACTACAATACCCGTCACGAGGGTTATCTGCAGCTGGAAATCGGTAACGGCAACCGCATCAACACCAACAAGCTGGCACGCCAGGCGTTGGGATACATGGATCCGAAAGACAGCATCGGAGGGTTCTCGCCAGCGGAGATACCTTCTCTTCTGATGGGAAAATCCACCTTTACAGAATTCAAGGATAATTACATGCGACTCACCAACCACTGGCGCCTCTCCCCACATTGGGCGATGGAACTGGGAATGGTAGCGCACAACCGCATTGCCATCCGTCCGGACTTCTATCAATCCATAGGCTATCCGGATAAATACAAGTCTGTGGCTCCTGCCATCGGAATAGAATGGAGACCTAAAGCAGAGAAAGGCATCGTGCTGAAACTCGACTATGAGCAGGGGTTCAAAAACCTGCTGGGCAGCAACATCGACTACGGAAGAGCCGAGTTTGATGCCCAGACGATTCTCTATTCTTCCCGCAGACGCTCCTACTCGATGCGTTTCGGAACAGGTTTCTATACCCGAAGAGGAGCACACTGGGACTTCGTAGATTACACCAACTTCCACGACAACAATATTCCGGGAGGCTGGAACGATGAATGGTCGGGCGATTTTGAACTGCTGTCGTCCTACTGGTATAATGCCAGCAACTATTACCTGCGTGCCAACTTCACCTATGAATCTCCGATGATTCTTGCCGCCTGGCTTCCGCTGATAGGCAGATATGTAGAATCAGAAAGACTCTATACCAGCGGTCTGGTGGTAAAACACCTCTACCCTTATACAGAATGGGGCTATGGTGTAAGCACGCGTCTGATGTCGCTCGGCTTCTTCGCAGCATTCAGACAGGGAAAGTTTGATGGCATAGGCTGCCGCTTCGGCTTCGAACTTTTCAGAAACTGGTAGAATCCGTTACGGGATATTCCCCTATCAATCAAGAAATAAAATGAACAATATATGAATTCACAACTCACCGTTTACAAGGCAAGTGCAGGATCGGGTAAGACCTTTACCCTTGCCCGCGAATACATGACCCTGGTGATAGACAATCCTCACGCCTATCGCACCATCCTGGCTGTAACCTTTACCAACAAGGCTACAGAAGAGATGAAACTGCGTATTCTCGGACAGCTCTATGGCATTGCCCACGAGCTGCCCGAATCAGATCAGTATCTGGTACAGATACATGCCGCACTCCCCCATCTTTCGGAAAAACAGATCAGAAAGAATGCGGAAGAGGCTTTGCGCCTGCTCATCCACAACTACAACTATTTCAGAGTAGAAACCATCGACACCTTCTTTCAGAGTGTCTTGCGAAATCTGGCACGAGAACTCGACCTCACAGCCAACCTGCGTATCGGGCTGAACGATTATCAGGTGGAACAGCAAGCTGTGGATGAACTGATAGAAAGTCTGGAAAGCACCGACAAACTGCTTTTCTGGATCATGGATTACATCAAGGAAAACATCGCAGACGACAAGAGCTGGAATGTGATCGGCCAAATCAAGTCCTTTGGTGAGCACATCTTCCGTGATTACTACAAGGAGCACGCCGACGAGCTGTCAAAACGAATGGAAGAAGAAGGCTTCTTCGAAGCATTCAAAGACAAGATGAAGGATACCCGAAACCAGGCTAAGGAAAAATTCGAAGAAATCGCAGCTTCCTTTTTCGATGCGCTGGAAGAGGAAGGATATTCGGCCGATGACCTCAACAACAAGACAAGGGGTATCTGGAGCTACTTCAATAAATTGAGAAACGGAAAATACGGAGACGATGACGTCAAAAACATGACTTTAGCAAAATGCTTGGATAATCCGGAAAACTGGGTCAAGAAGTCGGAAGTCAAGAACGATTCTCCACTCTATCAGCATGTGGTGAATGTTCTACATCCTATCCTCCAGTTCTCGGAAAAGCACCGCCATATGCTCGAAAGAATGTACAAGAGCGCCAACCTCACCATCAAGCACCTCAACCAGCTGCGCCTCTTGGGCAGCATAGACAAGAAGGTGAGAGAAATGAACCAGGAGGCTAACCGCTTCCTGCTCAGCGACACACAGACATTGCTTCACTCACTCATCCAAGGCAGCGACTCACCTTTCATCTTCGAGAAAATCGGTACCCAGCTGAACCACGTGATGATAGACGAGTTTCAGGATACCAGCACCATACAGTGGAAAAACTTCAAGGTGCTGCTGGAAGAAACGATGAGCCGCGAAGATGCAGGCAACCTGATTGTAGGAGATGTAAAACAGAGCATCTACCGCTGGCGCTCAGGCGACTGGCGACTTCTCAACAACATAGAAGATCAGTTTGAGAATCCGAAGAAACAACTGGATGTAGAGACCCTTGCCACCAACTATCGCTCAGACCGCAATGTCATCAACTTCAACAATGCCTTCTTCGTAGAAGCTGCCCAGCAGGAATATAACGAACTGGCAGAAACGATACCGGAAACAGCCAAGCAACTGCTTACTGCCTATGCCGATGTAAAACAGGAAGTTCCGGAGAAGAAAAAGATTCAGGGATATGTTGAAGTGCGACTCCTCAAGACACAGGAAGAGGACGATGAAAATGATGCAGAAAATAAAGAAGACCGCATGATGCAACTCTGTCTGCAGACAGTAGATGAGTTGACTGCACGTGGTGTTCCCACCCATCGTATCGCTATCCTCGTGCGCAACAACCGCACCATCCAGGATATCGCAGCCTACTTTATGGAGCATTCAGACTATGAGATGGTTTCAGACGAGGCATTCCGCCTCGACGCTTCGCAGGCAGTACAAATACTCATCACAGCCCTGAAGCTGCTGATGCACCCTGCCGACGACATTGCCCGCGCCACACTCTTGAAGTTTGCCCATACTTATCTCGATGATGAAAAGGTGGTTGAGCTGATCACAGAGAATCGACAGAAATTGCTGGAGATGCCTCTACTCGACCTGACCGAAAGACTGTTTACGGAACTCCACCTTGGCGAGATAGAAGATATGAAAGTACAAAGTGCCTACGTATGTGCCTTCTACGACAAGTTGAATTCCTTCCTGACAGACAACAGCAGCGACATCGAGGCGTTTCTCCAGGAATGGGAAAACAATCTTCACGAAAAAAGCATCCATAGTGACGGCATCGAGGGTATCCGACTCATCACCATCCACAAGAGTAAGGGACTGGAATTCGACCATGTCATCATGCCATACTGCGACTGGCAGCTGGAGAAAGCCAATACCATCTGGTGTACTCCTCAGGAAGCTCCTTACAACGAACTGCCTCTGGTTCCTGTAGATTTCAGTGCCAAACAGATGAAAGGAAGCATCTATGAAGATGACTACCATCACGAGCATCTGCAGAACATCGTAGATAATCTGAACCTGCTCTATGTGGCATTCACCAGAGCCAGTCATAATCTCTATGTCTTCGGCAAACGCGCATCTACCGCCTACCGTTCGGGAATCATCGAAAAATCACTGGAAACTGTTGCTGAGAAGCTGAAGCAAAATGCAGAGAAAGAAGCATACGAAATGCTTACCGACGCGGTAAATGTAGAGTTGGAAGGCATCGGTACAGACAGCAAGACCAACGACATCATCTTTAAATATGGCGAACCGGTGGTACCCAAGCAAAAAGTAAAGATGGAGATGAAAATCAACAGAAATGTCTTTACCATGCCTGCAGAAATGATGCAGATAGATATCAATGTATCACCTAAGCTGCCAGAGTTCAGACAGAGTAACAAGAGCCGCGATCTCATCAAAGGAGACGAACAGGAAGAACAGCAGAAATTCTATATCAAGATGGGTACGGTACTGCACAGTCTCTTCTCTACCATCCGCACAAGAGATGATATTGAAGGAGCACTGAAACAGCTGGAACTTGATGGAGTTCTCTACGATGAAAACATCTCGCGAGACAGAGTTGAGAAGATGATTCGCAAACGTCTGGAATCAGACAAGGTAAGCGACTGGTTCTCTGACCGATGGAATGTTTTCAACGAGTGTTCCATCATCAGCACAGACAAGGACGGGAACATGGTAGAGCATCGCCCAGACCGGGTGATGAAAGATGAGCACGAAACCGTGGTGGTAGATTTCAAATTCGGTAAACCGAAGCCGGAATACCACGACCAGATAAAAGGCTATATGAAGCTGCTCGAAAGCATGGGACACGCTCATGTCAAGGGATACCTCTGGTATGTTTATCCGAACAAAATAGAAGAAGTATTATAGATGAATAAAAGAAATGCAAAGATAATAAAAAACAATATACAATGAAAGCATTCTTGAAAACAGTAGCCCAGGATATGCTGGCAAAATACGGCACCAACATGAGCGACATCGCTGTGGTTTTTCCAAACAAGCGTGCAGCGCTCTTCCTCAATACCTATCTGGCACAATTGGCCGGCAAGCCGATCTGGACTCCCACATACATTACCATCAGCGACCTCTTCCGCCGACACTCCGAACTGAAGGTTGCTGACCCAATCAAGTCTATCTGCGACCTGCACAAGGTATTCGTAGCATGCACAGGCATTGATGAGACCCTCGACCACTTTTACGGTTGGGGGCAGCTCCTCCTTGCCGATTTTGACGATGTAGATAAGAACATGGTAGATGCCAAACTGCTCTTTGCCAATCTGAGTGACATCCACGAACTCGACGATGTTTCTTATCTCACAGACTATCAGAAAGCAATGATCAAGAAATTCTTCAGCAATTTCTCTGATGATCACAATACAGAACTGAAGAAGCGTTTCCTGCAGTTATGGTCACATTTCTACGATATCTACGTAGGATTCAACCAGAAACTGGCCGAACAGCAACTGGCTTATGAAGGAGCACTCTATCGCAAGGTAGTAAACGATGAAGATATAGACTTCCATTACAAGAAGTATCTCTTCATCGGTTTCAATATGATGCAGATCGTAGAACAGACACTATGCGACCGACTGCTGAAACAGGGCAAAGCCCTTTTCTACTGGGATTACGACAAGTACTATATGGAGGGACAAAATGAAGCCGGCCACTACATCCGTCAGTATCTGAAGCACTATCCCAACGAACTTGCCAGCTATCCGCAGAAAGACATCTACGACAATATGTCGAAGAACAAGGATATCACCTACATATCTGCACCAACAGAGAACATCCAGGCCAGATATGTAAACGCCTGGCTCAAGGAGCACAACCGCTACAAGATGGGGCGCAATGTAGCCATCGTACTGAGCGACGAAAACCTCTTGCAGAGTGTGATACATTCACTTCCGGAAGAGGTGAAAAGCGTCAATATCACGATAGGCTATCCTTTGCAGCAAACACCTTTCTACAGTCTCATCCAGCAGCTCATCCAGTTGCAGGGAATAGGTCATCCACAGCATAGCGAGACCTACCGTCTTCATTACGTGCTCACAGCATTGCGCCATCCCTATACGAGATTCATCAGCTCTCGATATGCCGACCTGCTTGAAAAGCTGGAAGAGCAGAAACGCTTCTACCCATCGCGCGATTTCCTCAGCATGGATGGAGACGAAGGGCTCTCTCTGCTTTTCAGAAACCTGGAAGAACAGACGGCAGAAGCCACGCAAAACAGCTACAACAAGCAGCTCATCAGCTACTTGCTTGATATTCTGCGCATGATAGGAACCCAGGCAAAGGATTTGAATGATCCGCTATTCCACGAATCACTCTATCGCACCTACACCCTACTCAACCGCCTGCAGGAACTCATCACATCCGGCGACCTAGAGGTAGATACCATCACTCTGGAGCGACTGATACAGCAGCTCATCCAGACCACAAGCATACCATTCCATGGCGAGCCGGCAGAAGGAATACAGGTTATGGGTGTACTCGAAACCAGAAACCTCGATTTCGATCATATTCTGGTTCTATCCTGCAACGAAGGCAAAATTCCAAAGGGCGTGAACGATTCTTCATTCATCCCCTACTCCCTGCGCAAGGCTTATGGTCTCACCACCGTAGAAAACAAGGTAGCTATCTTTGCCTACTACTTTCACAGTATGTTGCAGCGTGCCCACGACATCACGCTTACCTACAACAATGCTACGGAAGATGGTCAATCGGGCGAGATGAGCAGATTCATGCTCCAGCTGATGGTAGAAAGTCAGCATCCTATCGTTCGCAAGACCCTCATCGCCGGTCAGAAACCCCTTCGCCCGGCATACGACGAAGAGCCAAAGACCGAAGAAGTGATGAAGGTACTTGACGACGTAAGAATGCTCACACCTACTTTTCTCAATACATACCAGAGATGCCAGAAGCAGTTCTATTATAAATATGTAAAGGGGTTGCTGGAGCCGGATGAAATAGATGAAGACGAAGTAGATAACCGCATCTTCGGAAACATTTTCCATCGGGCAGCCGAACTTTTCTACTATGGCTTTGCCAGCAAGAGCGATATCCAGACAGATGAGAAAGGAAAGCAGCAGCTCATCCGCCCAATCGTCATCACTGCAGACATCCTGGACCAGGCAATGAAGGATAAGATGCTGGTAGATAGACTGGTAGATCAGGCCTTCAGAGAAGAGCTCTTCAAGGTAGGCAACAACGACTATCATCCGAAATACAACGGTCTGCAACTCATCAACAAGGAGGTAATAGCCAGCTATTTGCGACAGCTCATCTCCATAGACCGGCGTCAGACACCATTTACCATCATCGGTATGGAATTGGTAGTTTCAGATACACTGAAAGTCAACACAAGCAGGGGCGAAAAGCAGTTCAAGATTGGTGGTTTCATCGACCGTCTGGATGCCATTTCTCCTATATCGAACATCTCTGAACGCATCAGAGTCATCGATTACAAGACGGGAAGAGCACAGACAACCCATCCTAAGGATATAGATGAGATGTTCTCGGCAACTCCCCAGGCACTGAGCAAGCATACGGATTATTATCTGCAGGCTTTCCTCTACTCGATGATCATCAAGAACAGCAAAAGATACAATTCTGCACAGGATCCCGTGTCACCAGGCTTGCTGTTCATACAGAATGCAGGTGCAGAAGACTACGACCCAACCCTTAAACTAGGCAGGGAAAAGATAGAAGATATCACACCGTATGAAGAAGACTTCATGGCGCATCTCCGCAGTCTGATAGCCGACATCTACAATCCCGCATTGCCACTGCGTCCTACCTGCGACAAGAAACGTTGCGAGTATTGTCCGTACGCCGGACTGTGCAAATAGGTATTGCAGAATGTTAAAATGAGAAATATTTGGGAGCAAAATTTGTTTCTTCAAATATTTCTCTGTATTTTTGCAGTAGAGAGAGCACACTACGCAATCACGCAAGAGTTTCTCTCGGCAGAAAATTGCATCATAAACATCATTCATGAATTAAAAGACCCAAAGGAGATATGACAGAGAAAGAAATCAATAAGTTGGTAAGCGATAACATCAACTACGTAAAATCGGTAGCCAACCACTATCGTGGTAATGGTGTTGACTTCGATGACTTGGTTAGCGAAGGAACTTTGGCGATGCTCACGGCAGCTCAAAAATACGATGCCGAACGCGGTTCGCAGTTTGTGGCTTATGCATCCCCTTTCATTCGCAAGGCGATGCAGCAGACAATCGACAAGCAGGCAGCACTCTATCGTGTACCAAAGGATCAGAAAAAGCATGCTCCACGCAATGCTGCAAAAGCTGTTTCCATCGATGCCCCTATCAGTGAGGGAAACAAGTACACCCTACTCGACATTCTTATCAACAAGGATGCCCAGCCGGCAGACGACAATACGGCTTTCACCCAGATGCTCAACGACTTGGAGCGTTGCGTTGGAGAACTGGAAGAACGCGACCGCATAGTCATCTCTAAGTTCTATGGTATAGGAATGGCACATGAAACACTGGCAGAAATAGCAGAAGACCTGCAGCTGAAGCGAGAGCGTGTGCGCCAGATCAGAGACAAGGCGATACGCCAGATATCAAAGAATACAACCAGTAAGGTGCTCAAGCATTTTCTTAGAAAATAAAGTCTGATGATGATCTCTCTTAAATGCCAGCGAATATAGATTGTAATACAAAATAAAAATGGCTGTACAAGAAACTGTCCTGTACAGCCATTTTTATATGAGCGGCATTGCTTCAATAATACGCAGTTATTTATGCTGTGAATGTTCGAGGCGATACTGACGTGGGGTTATGCCCAGACGCTTGTAAAAGTTTGCATAGAAACTTTGACGAGTGCTGAATCCAGCCATCTCACTGATATCTTCCACGCTCATCTTTGCGTAGCGCTTATCTGTGAGCAGCGACATTGCATCGTTCACACGATAATCATTAACCAACTCTGAATAATTCTTGTGGAATCGAGTTGCACACACTGCTGAAATATAACGAGAGTTCGTGCTCAGGTCCTCAGCCAACTTCTTAGAGTTGTACTCAGGATCCTTGTATTTTCTCTCCGTTACAATCAGACGGATAATCTCATCACGGAGGCGGTCTTTAGTCTCCTCACTCAGCAAGGTTTGATATCTTGCTGACTTCTCTTTTTTGGGTTGAATGTTATACTTAGCCATAATGCGTAATAAATTAATACAACAAAGATACGGCAAAATTATTAAACTACCAAATTTTTTGGCACTTTTTTGAAAAAAACTATAAAAATAATTGTCTATCTCGAAAATTATTCCTAATTTTGCATACAGATACATTATTAATATAGAAATTTTAAACATTAAATATAGAAAAGTTCAACGTTCGTATGAAGCAAATTATATGGTTTGTTAAGACTTATGCTACGTTTGTAGTATTGTTTGTTTTGCAGAAGCCGCTGTTCCTCTTTTTGGAAAAGGGTTCTGCCACACAACCTGTCGACAATATCTTCACGGAGTTGCCTGCCGTTATCTGGCATGGACTTCCACTCGATTTATCGATGGCTGGTTACTTATCTGTGATTCCAGGTTTTCTTTCCATTGCCGTGGTATGGCTGAAAAGAGACCTGGTTAAACCAATTATGAACATCTACTTCATAATTGCCTCACTTTTCATCACTTGCAGTTTCCTGCTTAACGCAAGTCTTTATCCATACTGGAAGTATCCATTGGACAGTACTCCACTCTTCTACTTCTTCACATCACCGGCTGATGCCATCGCCAGTGTAAGCATCTGGCAAGTGATTCTTTCAATTGTCATATTGATAGTTCTGACCATTGGAGTTTGGTTCACATTACGAATGCGAGGCGAGAAACGCCAGCAATACAGTCGCTATGCCTACGGATATGGAGGATTCGGAAGTGGTAAAAGAAATCGATTCGATGACTTCGACCGCCATCGTGGTCGCACATCCATCATACTCCTCCTGCTCACAGGTTTACTCTTCCTGCCTATCAGAGGTGGTATCACCGTTTCTACGATGAACACGGGACAGGCATACTACAGTCAGAACGCCTATCTGAACCACTCAGCCGTGAATCCGCTGTTCAGCCTCCTGGAATCGATTACTCACCAGGAAGACTTCGCCTCACAGTATCGCTTCATGAAAGATAAAGAGGCTGACAAGATATTCGCTACGATGACAAGTACAAGCGATGAGAACACCTACCCTCTGCTCAATGAGGCAACTTTCAAAAAAGGAACTCCTGATATCCTCATTGTCATCATGGAAAGTTTTGCCAGCGACATCATGCCGTCCATGGGTTCATACAAGGATGTAGCCGTATGCCTGGATTCCATCGCCCAGCAGAGTATCCTCTTCACAAGATTCTATGCCAACAGTTTCCGCACAGACAGAGGTATGGTTTCCATATTGAGCGGCTATCCTGCACAGCCAACAACCAGCATCATGCGCTATCCACGCAAGACGAGCCAGTTGCCATCCATAGCCCGCAACCTGGCGAAATACAAGAATTACAAAACCACCTATTATTATGGTGGAGATGCAGATTTCTGCAACATGCGCTCTTATCTTGTTTCTCAGGGTTACCAGCATATCATTTCTGACGCCAACTTCCCAATAGAAGACAAGCTGAGCAAATGGGGTGTGCCAGACCATATCGTAGCAGCCAGAATGATGAAAGATATCAAGGCACAGCAGAATGAGAAGCGTCCTATGCTGAGAATATTGCAGACTTCCAGCAGCCACGAGCCTTTCGAGGTGCCTTACCACAGATTGAAAGACAAGCGTCTGAATGCTTTCGCCTACACCGACAGCGTAATGGGTGCTATCGTCAGGGAATACCGCAAACTGCCAAGATGGAAGAATACGCTTATCGTGTTCGTACCAGACCATGTGGGAGGCTACAAGGAAAATCTGAACGACCACGACCGTAGCCGTTACCAGATTCCACTCATCCTGGCAGGTGGAGCTATCTCGCGCCCTATGAAAGTGGGCATCATCGGTTCACAGCATGACATTGCAGCCACCCTGCTCGGTCAGCTGGGAGTAGAGCACAGGGAATTCACTTTCAGTAAGAACATGATGAGTGATGCCACACCTAAATTCGCATTCTTTGCGGTGAACGATGCATTTGGTATTGTTTCAGAAGAGAACTCGCTCATCTACGACAACAGAGCCAAGCGAATCGTATATGACAAAGGCGAAAAAGGCTTCAATCTGAAGCGAGGTCAAGCTTATCTCCAGAAGCTATACGATGACTTAGCCAAGAAATAGGCAACATATTGAATGACAGTAAAAAAGAGAATATAAATATCAACAAAAATAGTAAAGGCAACAATGCTAGAACTCATTCATTATCTGGAACAGATAGATACAACGATATTGCTATTTTTCAATGGCATGCACAGCGAACTATTCGATTACTTTATGGTTTTGGTGAGCAACCGATTCACATGGGTTCCATTTTATGCAGCGTTCATCTTCGTGATGATTAAGAATTTCCACTGGAAGGTAACGATAGTCACTATTCTAGCAGTAGCGCTCCTCGTATTGCTCTGTGACCAGACAGCATCAGGCTTACTCAAGCCATTGGTAAGACGTCTCCGTCCAAGCAACCTGGACAACTCCATATCCTATATGGTACACGTGGTTGATGGATACCGGGGCGGCAGATACGGATTTCCTTCCTCCCACTCCGCCAACTCGTGGGGAGTAGCCATATTCGCCATGTATCTGGTAAGAAACAGAAAGCTGAGTATATTCCTGGCGTTCTGGGCTGCACTGGTAACATATTCTCGTGCCTATCTGGGAGTACATTATCCTGGCGATTTGCTGGTAGGAGCTCTTATTGGCTTCGTTATGGCATCGATTGTATTCTATGCCTATAACCATTGGGCAAGATCATACACCCAGGAGTTTCAGAACGGCAAGAAAAACATCCAGTATGATTATCTCCCCATATCAGTAGGACTGATCAGCATAGCAGCAATGTTTGCTACAAGTCTGATCATGCTTTTCACATCCTAAAGAAAGTAATATTTTCAAAACATCAATAATTAAAAGATCAAGATTATGAAGAAACTTACATTGATGGCTATTGCCATGGGTATGCTTGCCTTCACAGCATGCACAGAGAAAAAACCAGCTGCTGCCCCTGCAGCTCAGGTAGAAGAGGTGGTTACAGACTCAGCATTCCAGCAGGCTGTTGCTGGTGAATACAAGAGTGCTGACGGAAAGCGCATCATTACTGTCAACGCAGACTTTACTGTCAAGACCACTGGTCTTGACAAGGACTACTTCAAGTGGGATATGGATGTCAAGCCACAGGGTCCATCTGCCAACATCAACCTCATCCGCAAGGGTCTTGATGCAGAAGTAAAGGATATGGTATCTGTTGATACCGAAGAAGGAACTCTCATCGTTAAGAATGAGACTTACAGAAAGGCAGTAGAAGCTAAGAAATAATTCTGCCATCTGATACATATTCATCATAAGCTGAGCGCCTCCACACCCTGTGGGGGCGCTTTCTTTATGTGTGGGGGCGCTTTCTTTATGTGTGGGGGCGCTTTCTTTAACTGTTATTCACTATATTTTCCCCCTCAGAAAACATTTTTTCTTACTTTCCTACATTTCTTCTTAAATTTCGAGCCAAAGAATTTCCGTACTTATAATAAAATTTGTATCTTTGCACCATCAAACGAGAAAAATACTGGTTTTAGAAAATAATAAAGTAATTCTATAGAATATGGCAATTAATGAAGAAAACAAAATCGAGGAGAAAACAAAGAGCATCTCTTTCGTAGAACAGTTGGTTGAGGAAGACCTCAAGGAAGGTAAGAACGCTGGTCGAATCCAGACCCGTTTTCCACCAGAGCCTAACGGCTACCTTCACATCGGTCACGCCAAGGCCATCTGCATGGACTTCGGTGTAGCCGAAAAATACAAGGGTGTCTGCAACCTCAGATTTGATGACACCAACCCAAGTAAGGAAAACAACGAATACGTAGAAAATATCCTCCAAGACATCCAGTGGCTCGGCTTTAAGTGGGGCAACATCTATTATGCTTCAGACTACTTTGAGAAGTTGTGGGAGTTTGCTGTATGGATGATCAAGAAGGGACATGCTTATGTCGACGAGCAGACTGCTGAGGAAATTGCAGCCCAGAAGGGTACTCCTACTACCCCTGGTACTGCCAGCCCATATCGCGACCGTCCTATCGAGGAAAGCCTTGCTCTCTTTGAGAAAATGAACACTCCTGAGGCTGTAGAAGGAAGTATGGTACTTCGTGCGAAGCTTGACATGGCTAATCCAAACATGCACTTCCGCGATCCAATCATGTACCGCATCATCCAGACTCCTCACCACCGTACAGGTACCAAGTGGCACGCTTATCCAATGTACGACTTCGCACACGGACAGAGCGACTATTTCGAGGGTGTTACCCACTCTATCTGTACCTTGGAGTTTGTTCCTCACCGTCCACTCTACGACAAGTTCGTCGACTTCCTGAAGGAGATGGATGGCAGCGATGACGTATTGAACGATAACCGTCCTCGCCAGATTGAGTTCAACCGCTTGAACCTCACTTATACAGTAATGAGCAAGCGTAAGCTCCATACTCTGGTAGATGAGCACCTGGTAAATGGCTGGGATGACCCTCGTATGCCTACACTTTGCGGTATGCGTCGCCGCGGTTATTCACCAGAGAGTATCCGCATGTTCATCGACAGCATCGGTTATACCAAGTTCGATGCCCTCAATGATATGGCTCTTCTGGAGGCTTCAGTTCGTGAGGACTTGAACAAGAAGGCTTGCCGTGTAAGTGCTGTACTCGACCCAGTGAAACTCGTCATCACCAATTATCCAGAGGGTGAGAGCGAGGAGATGGAGGCAATCAATAACCCAGAGAACGAGGCAGATGGCACACATACCATTACCTTCTCAAAGAACCTCTGGATTGAGCGTGCCGACTTTATGGAGGATGCTCCAAAGAAGTTCTTCCGTATGACTCCTGGAAAGGAAGTTCGCTTGAAGAATGCCTATATCGTGAAGTGTACAGGCTGTACCAAGGACGAGAACGGTGTCATCACAGAGATTCAGGCAGAATACGACCCTATCAGCAAGAGCGGAATGGAAGGTGCCAACCGCAAGGTAAAAGGTACTCTTCACTGGGTATCTGCCGATCACTGCGTAAAGGCAGAAGTACGCGAGTACGACCGTCTCTTCGCCATCGAAAACCCATCTGCTGACGAGCGCGACTTCCGTGAATTGCTCAACCCAGAGAGCTACCACGATTTCAAGGAGTGCTATGTAGAGGAGTACGCTGCAACCAAGAAGCCTGGAGAGTATCTCCAGTTCCAGCGCATCGGTTACTTCATGGCTGACCTCGACACAACAGACGAGAAGCCAGTATTCAACAAGACTGTGGGTTTGAAGGATACCTGGGCAAAGCAGAATAAGTAATATAATTAATAATTATGAATACAGCAGATCTTTTTCTTTGGATTCTGGATAACTTGAATTATTGGGTGGTTGCACTGTTTATGGCTATCGAAAGCTCTTTCATTCCTTTCCCATCTGAGGTGGTTGTTCCACCTGCAGCCTGGAAAGCCATGGATCCAAACAGCGGAATGTCGTTTATTCTGGTCATCGTGTTTGCTACCATCGGTGCAGACCTGGGTGCCCTCATCAACTACTATTTGGCTAAATGGGTAGGTCGCCCTATCATCTATCGCTTTGCTGATAGCCGAATCGGTCACATGTGCCTGATCGACCGCCAAAAGGTAGAAGTAGCCGAGGAGTATTTCCGCAAGCATGGTGCAGCCTCTACCATTTTTGGAAGATTGGTGCCAGCCGTTCGCCAGCTCATCAGTATTCCTGCAGGATTGGCAGGAATGCACGTGGGCAAGTTCCTGCTCTACACCACTATCGGTGCAGGTGTATGGAACACCGTTTTGGCAACCATCGGTTGGGGTATCTACGAATACACCGACTATAAGACAACCCATGACGTTTATCAGCAGGCTGTACAGTATAGCCACGAGATTGGTTATGTCATCTTAGCATTGGCTGTAGTCGTCGTAGCCTTTATTGCCTATAAGGGTATCAAGAAGAAATAAACTTCTTTCAGAAGCACATATATACAAAAAAACTCTCCATTGAGGTTCAACCTTCAATGGAGAGTTTTTTTGTATATATAGATATCAATCTTTACTTCTCACTACCTGAGAAAATCTTGATTCGCTGTTCCTCAGACAATTTGCAGATAAGCAACGTTCCGTCTTCCTCTGCTACAATATAGCCATCCAGGCCCTGGATAACAACCTTCTTCTCATTCATGGTATGAACGATATTGTTCTTGGACTCCACCATCTGGATATTATCACCAATCAGTGCATTGCCATACATATCCTTATGGCTCTGTGCCAGGAGGCTTCCCCATGTACCGAGGTCACTCCATCCAAAGTCGGCAGGCATCACAAAGATTTCCTCCGCTTTCTCCATGATAGCATAGTCAACAGAGATATTCTCGCACTCAGGATAACGCAGATCAATTTCAGCCTGCTCCTTGTCTGTACCATAAATACTGCGCATGCTCTCGAAAATCTTGGCAATGCTTGGCTGGTAAACACGGAAGGCATTGACGATGGTCGCGGCACTCATCACGAAGATACCGGCATTCCAGAAGAAACTCTTATCTTGAACATATTGAGTAGCTGTCTCCAAATTTGGTTTTTCCCTGAACTGATCAACACGGAAGATTTCCTTGTTACGGGCTGAAGGGGTACGGAGATCTGCCTGAATATATCCATAGCCTGTCTCTGGGCGAGTAGGCTTCATTCCCAAAGTAACGATGCTATCAGTCTCACCAGTAAACTTCAAGGCAGATGTTATCACTCTTCTGAATTCGTTGGCATTGGTAACGATATGATCAGAAGGAGATACAACAATATTTGCATGAGGATCCTTTTCCTTGATTCGCCAGCTGATATAGGCGATGCAAGGAGCTGTGTTTCTTCTGCATGGTTCCTGCAGAATATTACCCTCAGGAATCTCTGGCAACTGCTCGTGAACCAAGGCTGCATACTTTTTATTGGTTACTACCCAAACATTCTCCGGGTCACAGACACCCTCAAAACGATCGAATGTAAGCTGTAAAAGTGTACGACCTGTTCCTAAGACATCAATAAACTGCTTAGGTTTGTCCACGGTACTCATAGGCCAGAATCTACTGCCTACTCCACCTGCCATAATTACCAAATGATTATTTTTATGAGCCATATTTATACCTTTTTATATAATATTCCGCAAAAGTAATAAAAATAATTGGTTTAAACAAATAAAGGATGGAAAATTATTCCATCCTTTACCATATTTTGAAAAAACTCGGTTTTTCGAACACTTCCAGTATCAAAGCAAAGCTTAGAGCTTTCCAAGTTCAGCCTTCCAGTCAGCATAAGCCTCAAGATAAGCACTGCGATTTGCCTCATCAGGCTCAATTACCGCCAATTTCTTAAGAGACGCAAATGCCTCATCGTGATCCTTATAGATTCCGGCTCCGATACCAGCTCCCTTGGCAGCACCAGCACTACCATCGGTCTCGTAAAGTTCAATGGTTGCACCACTCACACCTGCCAGGGTATCACGGAACAAAGGACTGAGGAACATGTTTGCCTTTCCAGCATGAACCTTCTTGATATCCATACCCATCTGCTGCATAATCTCCATACCATAGCAGAAACTGAACACAATACCTTCCTGTGCTGCACGAACGATATGGGCACGATTATGCTTGGTAAAGCTCAAGCCACGGATAGAACAGCCCACTTCACGATTCTCCAATACGCGCTCTGCACCATTGCCGAAAGGAATAATCTTCACGCCGTCGCTGCCAATAGGTACACCGGCTGCCATATCGTTCATATCTGCATAGCTAACATCAGGCGTGATGTTACGATGTACCCAAGCATTCAGAATACCTGTACCATTTATACAAAGCAACACTCCCAGACGGTCGAGTTCCGTTGTATAGTTAACATGTGCGAAGGTATTGACACGACTCTTTGGATCGTAATTGACATCACCGAGCACACCATAGACTACTCCGGAAGTTCCTGCGGTGCTGGCAATCTCACCAGGATTGAACACATTCAGGCTGACAGCATTATTAGGCTGGTCACCTGCACGATAAGAGATAGGTGTTCCCTCCTTCAGGCCAAGTTCCTCGGCAGCAGCCTTGCAGACTACGCTCTGAACTGAGAAGGTAGGAACTATATCTGCGAGCATACTCTCATCGAATCCGAAATAATCAAGCAGGAACTTGGCTGGTTTCTTTGCCTTGAAATCCCACATCATACCTTCAGAAAGTCCGCTGATAGTAGTCTGAGCCTCACCGGATAGTTTCATCGCCAGATAATCACCAGGGAGCATAATCTTATCTATCTTATCGAAAAGCTCAGGTTCATTCTCCTTAACCCACGCCAGTTTGGAAGCGGTAAAGTTACCTGGAGAATTGAGCAGATTACGCAAGCAGAGATCCTCACCTAAATCATGGAACGCTTTCTCGCCGTAAGGAACTGCACGGGAATCGCACCAGATGATAGATGGACGCAGAACCTGCTGGTTCTTATCCACACAAACCAGACCATGCATCTGATAGGAAATACCGATAGCAAGAATATCCTCACCCTTGGCACCACACTCCACCATAATCTTCTTGAGAGCCAACTTGGCATTGTCCCACCACATTTGCGGATCCTGTTCAGCCCATCCTGCCTTTACTGCCATGATAGGTGCTTCATGATCAGGATAGAATGCAGAAGCAACAATCTCACCACTATCAACATCTGTAAGAGATGCCTTTACAGAACTTGAACCAACATCAAAACCTAATAAATATCTTCTAGCCATTTGTCCGTTATTTAAAATTGTTTGTTATTACTAAACCTAAAGTATAGAAATGCATTTGATAGAAATGCTCTTTCCATAATTCATTATACAATTATAATACGAACAAACTGACAGATTCCCCCATCAGGAAAACGAAAAAAATCAAGTTGGTGCCCAACAGGTGTTTTTCACTCGCACATCAGCTGTTGTGCAAGCGCATATCAGCTGTTATGCAAGCGCACAACAGCTGTTGTGCGCTTTGAAAAGACTATGACCCCGGAAACAAGAATTAATCTTTCAGACAACTTCCATTGCTTCTTCGGACAACTTCTATTGCTCTTTTCGATGATTTACGTTGTTTCTAACAACAACGCAACTAGCTTCGTTAGATAACGCAACTAACTTCATTAGACAACGTAACTAACTTAGTTAGACAACGTAACTAACTTAGTTAGATAACGTAACTTAGTTAGATAACTTACCAGACTTCTATCAATTACCAAAGAGATCAAGTTCCTGCGATTGCTTGCTGTTCTCGCAGTCATCCTCCTCTTTCTGTATAGAGGCAGAAGAGAAATCAAGCATCAGCTGCTGCATAGCCGAACTCTTATAGTTGATACGATAAACTCCATATCCCTTGCCTTTCTCTATGATAGAACTTGGATTCTTGGAATTCTTAATAAGATACTGAGAAACAAAACCATACACATATTTATAATCTAGAGGAGTAAAAATCGAGTTACAAGAATTATAAACATGACGGACAATCTTCTCCAACTTGAGACCTTGACTGCCGGCTTGTACCAAAACGTTGAATATTTCTTGTTCTAAATTCATATAAATTATGCTAGATGGTTATGGTGAAAAGAAATTTGAATAAAGACAGAGAAGAGTGAACAGAAAGAAGAGTAAACAGGAAGAAAAGTGAATAAAAAACAGAAAAGCCGCAGTTTCTTCCACTAAGTTAAGAAACTGCGACTCTTAAGGTTCTTATTTAAGCGAGAGCTACCTTGTTGTCCTCTTCCTTAATCTTACCCTCTTTGAAGAGCCATCCGATACCAAGGATAGCATCCTCAACACTAATCTTTGCCTGCTTTGCAATCTCCTCCAAAGAAAGAGACTGTTCTGCTGCTGCCAATGCCTGGTAAACATCACCTGCACGGAAACCTGCGTTCTCAGCAGTCAAATAGATAACTTCCTTCTTAGCTGTAGAAGTCTTCTTTGTAGCTGTAGCAGTCTTTGCTGCTGTAGCCTTCTTAGTAGCTGTCTTCTTGGCAGCTGTCTTAGTTGTTGCTTTCTTTTCTACCATGTCTTTAGTAATAATTTGTTCTGAGAAATGTTTGTTTCGTAAGCATTTCCTTAATTATTCTGTTGCAAAATTAAAAAAAATAATTTAAATTTTAGCATTTTAAAGCAGAAAAGTGCTTGTACACAAGAAGTTGCACCGCATTTTTTGACTTACATCAAGATAAATGCGGTGCAATTGATAATTAATCCTTCAAATCAAGCTTAATCTCCAGCTCATCAAGCTGCTTTGGGTCCAGCTCTGAAGGAGCATCAAGCATCACGTCGCGACCTGAATTGTTCTTTGGGAATGCGATGCAGTCGCGGATACTGTCGAGACCAGCCATAATGCTCACGAAGCGATCAAGACCGAAAGCAAGACCTGCGTGAGGTGGTGCTCCATACTTGAAGGCGTTCATCAGGAAGCCAAACTGAGCCTCAGCACGCTCTGGCGTGAAACCGAGAACCTCGAACATCTTCTCCTGCAACTGAGTATCGTGGATACGGAGAGAACCTCCACCCACTTCGATACCATTGCAGACGAAGTCGTATGCCTTGGCACGAACCTGCTCTGGATGCTCGTCGAGCAATGGGATATCATCAGGATTTGGCATAGTGAATGGATGGTGTGTTGCCATCAGGCGCTGCTCCTCATCACTCCACTCAAAGAGAGGGAAGTCAATAATCCAAAGACACTTGAACACGTTCTTGTCACGCAAGCCCAGACGATCACCCATCTCAAGACGGAGTGAGCAAAGCTGGATACGAGTCTTATTGGCATTGTCGCCGCTCAGAATCAAAACGAGGTCGCCATCGTTGGCACCCATTACAGTCTTGATTTCTGCAAGCTCCTCTGGAGAGTAGAACTTATCGATGCTACTCTTCACTGTACCATCTGCATTATACTTGATATATACCAAACCCTTGGCACCTACCTGTGGACGCTTTACAAAGTCGGTCAACTCGTTCAACTGCTTGCGGCTATAGTCAGCACAACCAGGAACACAGATACCGCCAATATACTTAGCCTCATCGAATACAGAGAAGTTACCCTTGCCTGTGAAAGCATCCTTCAACTCTACAAACTCCATACCGAAGCGAAGGTCTGGCTTATCGCTACCGAAACGGCGCATAGCCTCATGCCATGTCATCTGCTCCAGCTTAGGAAGCTCTACGCCACGAATCTCCTTGAAGAGATGGCGAGCCATTTCCTCGAAAAGGTTGATCACATCATCCTGATCTACGAAACTCATCTCGCAGTCGATCTGAGTAAACTCAGGCTGACGGTCTGCACGGAGGTCCTCGTCACGGAAGCACTTGGCAATCTGGAAGTAGCGGTCGAAACCTGCTACCATCAGGAGCTGCTTCAAAGTCTGAGGGCTCTGTGGAAGAGCATAGAACTGACCAGGATTCATACGAGAAGGAACAACGAAGTCGCGAGCACCTTCTGGTGTACTACCGATGAGGATAGGAGTTTCAACCTCCATGAAGTTCTGTGAATCGAGGAAGTTGCGAATCAAGATACACATACGATGACGCAACTCCAAATTCTTGCGAACCGCAGGACGGCGCAGATCGAGATAGCGATACTTCATGCGAATATCATCACCGCCATCAGTATTATCTTCGATAGTGAAAGGAGGAGTCTGACTCTGAGAGAGCACATTCAGCTCCTTTACCAGGATTTCAATATCACCAGTATCCATTTTAGGATTCTTGCTCTGTCGCTCACTAACTGTACCCTTGACCTGGATGCAATATTCACGACCCAGCTTATTGGCAGCATCACACAAGGCCTTATCATCTGCCTCGTTGAAAACCAACTGTGTGATACCATAACGGTCGCGCAAGTCAACGAATGTCATACCACCCATCTTTCTTGAGCGCTGTACCCATCCGGCAAGTGTAACTTCCTTGCCAGCATCAGAGAGACGAAGCTCTCCACAAGTTTGTGTTCTGTACATACCTTATTATATTATATATTTTTGTTTCTAATGTGCAAAGTTACTATAATTTGGGGAAACAACAAAATAAAATCGCAAAAATGTTACTATAAATAACACCTTTGCGACTTTATACATTATCTTTTCACATGCTTAGGGTGATTTTGGTGCCACTGTCTGGCTCTCTGAAACGCCTGACGATGGAACTTCTCTTCAGCCTTGATGACCTTAAGAACCTTGCTGGCAGGCAGGATATACATAAACCGGTTATGATATTCCTGCTGCACCAGCTTCATTTCGATATCCAACTCGTCCTGGCGGCGGATAGCCTCAGCACAACCTTTCTCGTCTGCCGGATTAACGAAATGATGCCTACGCATCTCATCAAAACAAGAACGCATCTTCTTCATCATCTGGCGGTAAACCGGGAAGAACTTACTTGCTTCCTGCGGAGTGAGACTCGCATGGATTGTAATATACTGCTCCAATTCTGCCTCAAAACGCTTCGGGTCAAATGGCGGACGCTGACCTTGAGAATTCTCGGCATGACAAGTCAGCCCCATCATGGTCATCACAAGAACTGACACAACAATCTGGATTAGATGTCTTGTTCTATGCATGCTGTTATTATCTTCTTTCATCTATAAGTCTTTTTTAATCTATTCTACATCAATTCTCCGCAACAAGTTGAGCATAGAAATCCTGACTATCCATCATCGTATAATCAGCCATTTGCTCAAAGGCTGCATCATCCCCGTCTGTGACGTGTGAACTCTCAATGGCTGGAGCTTCGTTATGCGCCATTGCATGATGCTTCTTCTCTGACTGTTGAAGCTGGTAAAGCACACCGCCACCCAACATAGCAGTCACGGCTAAAACGGCAGCAATCTTTCTGAGAGGCAAACGTTTCCAGAGGCTTAAATGCACGAACTTAGCCTTACTCTCCTGACAATCCTTATCAGTTTCTTCAGGAGAATCAAATTCCTGCATAGGAATCTTTGCCATCATCTGTTCTGCAAAGTTATCGAAATAACCTTCAGGAACCTTGAAATGGTTTTCCTTGCCGAAAATATCATTTATTTTTTTCTCTTCGTTCATCATATTGCAATATCCTTTCTTCTTTTATTTGAATAGACGATTTACATCTCATAAGGTTTAATCAAACAGATGCAAATATTCTGTTATTTTTTTCACTGCCAGATGATAAGAAGCTTTCAGTGCACCTTCACTGGTATTGAGAATCTTACTCATCTCAGAATACTTCATTTCCTCAAAATATTTAAGATTAAAAACCGTCCTCTGCACTTCAGGCAATCTTGCCACAGCTTCCTGTAACCTGGCCTGTACTTCATCACCATCAAAATATTCGTCGCTCATCAACCTGGATGCCACGGAAACATCTTCATCAGCACTTACTTTATCTGCCAGTTTCTGTTTTCTCAGGAAATCGAGTGATTCATTGACAGCAATACGATAAAGCCAGGTAGAAAGCGAAGACTTTCCCTGAAAATTCTGCAGATTACTCCATACCTTGATGAATACATTCTGAAGAACATCATTAGCATCTTCATGACTGAGCACGATACGACGCACCTTCCAGTATAGTTTTTCACTATACTGCTTAACCAGCACTGCGAATCCTTCTCGCCGGGTGCGTGGTTCCCGAAGCATCTCTACCAGTTCAGAATCACTGAGTATCATGAAGTTTTCCTATTTAATAATACTAATTCTTTAATTCTTATTACTTGCCTACTTTCCGGCTATAGATATTTTTTTAATTGCTCAAATATCACACCATCATATCCATAGACATCGGGATAGCTTACCACACCCTTGGCAAATGGATAAAGCGTGTAATACGTGATGAAGAGCGGAATCTGCGGTTCCACCTTTACCGATCCAACCACTAATTTCTTAATCTTTAGAGAATCGGTTGTCATCGAATAGTTGATTCGCTGGATAAGCTTTTCGTTTTTCTCATGAAGCAGGAATTTAGCGAGTTCGAAAGGTTTCTCTACCCTTATGCATCCATGCGAAACGTCTCTGTCTTCCCGGCTGAAAACAGCCTGGCTCGATGTGTCGTGCAGATAGACAGAGAAGTTATTATCGAAACGGAAAATGATTCTTCCCAACGAATTTCCCTTTCCACCACGCTGAACCACACCATACTTACCGGAAAGCAGCATGGCTCTTGTAACCTGAGCCGGATTCACTTCCTCTCCTGTTGAACGATCTGAGATATAGTAATTGCGCGCATTGAAGTAAGCCGGATTCCCTGCATGATGCACCATATCCTTGACCATGATGCTGCGAGGCACAAACCATTTCGGATTCAGATCCATCCGCTTGATATAACTGTTCAGTATCGGAGTCTTGGTCTTGGTAGAGCCACATCCAATCTTCATCGACAGCGTATCCTGCTCATCTATGGCATAAAGATGAAAAGATGGTATATTTACCAGCACATACTTCTTATGTCTGGCAGGACTGTCAGCCTCCCTCCACCGGCATCTCTCCATGTTCACAAGAATCTTCATTCTCTGATTTCTGTCAAGACCTTCCGACTTCAATTTTTCCTGCAACGTATAATAGAAAGGAGACTTTGGCTGAACATCCTTCAAGAATGCCGCCAATCTGCTTTTCTCAGTTTCTTCGCCACCAACATCCACCTTACTTCTCAACTGCTGAAGAGCAAAATGAAAAAAAGCATCACTGGCATGCTGCATCTTCACATCAAAAAGGCCACGGTATCTCACAGCCCGCTTGATGGAATCGTATGGATTGGGGGCAATGCTGTCCAGACGATTCAGGACGAATGAAGGATTGACGAATCCAAATCTCTGACCGCCTACATATCTCAAATACGACTTGGTAAGCCTGTATTCCAGACGAGCCATCACATGGTTGATATCCTCGTTGCCTTCCCCCAGATTCAAGCTGTGGAGTCTTTCCAGATCTTGAGTAATCTGATTCACATAGAAATGCTTAGTCTTGAATCCCATTTCATCCACCTTCTGCAGATAGGTCAGCAGCGTATCTGCACGATGATCTAGTCCATGGCGGTCAACCCAAAGGAATCCTCCATGATTGCGATAATATCTCTTGGTATGCAAGTCGGCAACAGTAGAACCCGAATCATTGTTCATCAAGCTATCCATCAATCTCCTTACCTTTTTAGAATTGATTGCATAGTTTGGGTTCACCAGCTCCTGATAGTATTCCAACGTCAAGTTCTGATTTTCATTGGGTTCATGCTGCTTACACGACAGAATGATCCAACAGAGCAGGAATGGCAAAATTCTAAGTATTTTCACGAAACGTATATGAATGATAAAAGAAGTCAACAGTTAACGCCTAACCAGAATCTTTCTCGTAAAGGAGGTTCCTACCTTGATGATATAGACACCGTCAGAGAGAGAAAGGTTAAAGCGCTTGTCCTGTCCCTCTACCCTGAAAGACTTCACGGCGACACCAGCCAGATTGTAGATGGTAACTATCTGACTGTTGGCTCCGGTGATATGCATCACGCCTCCGGAATAAGTCAGGGAAATCTTCTGCACTTCCATGTCTATCATTTCCTCAGCACCTGTCCGTGCCGAAGAAACCATAGGCACAGCAAACATCATGCATAGCATCATCAATATGGTAAGTAAACTTTTCTTCATACTCCTGCTCTTTTACGTTAAAAAATACTTTCCTGCAAAGATATAAAAAAAGAAGGAACCTGCCATCATTCCAGATGCCAAGTTCCTTCTTTTTATATATATTTAACCGTAATTACATAATTCCGTCGGCACGGAGCTTCTGCTGCCACTTCCAGGCAGAAGCCAAAACGTCTTCAAGTTTAGCCTCAGCCTTCCAGCCCAAAACTTTGTTGGCCTTGGTGCAATCGCCCCAGATCTTCTCGATATCGCCCTCACGACGTGGACCGTACTTCCAGTTCAACTTCACGCCAGTAGCCTTCTCGAATGTCTCAACGATTTCGAGAGTAGAGTTACCGTTACCTGTACCAATATTGAAGTACTCAATTGGTTCTGTCTCCTTGTCGAGTACACGAGCCATAGCGCAAACGTGAGCCTTAGCCAAGTCAACCACATAGATATAGTCGCGGATGCAGGTTCCATCAGGAGTATCATAATCGTTACCGAAGATGGTGAGTTCCTTGCGAATACCCATAGCAGTCTGAGTTACGTAAGGAATCAGGTTGTTTGGCACACCGTTTGGCAACTCACCAATCTCTGCAGATGGATGAGCACCGATTGGGTTGAAGTATCTCAAGATAATGCTCTTGATGTTAGCACCGCTATGGATATAGTCTGCGATGATCTGCTCGTTCACCTCCTTGGTATTACCATAAGGAGAAGTAGCCTTCTGATGAGGAGCCTCCTCAGTTACAGGCAAGTTCTCTGGCTTAGGCTGACCGTAAACGGTGCAGGAAGAAGAGAAGATAATACCCTTTACGTTATATTTTGGCATCAACTCAAGCAGGTTGATGAGCGAAACCAGGTTGTTGCGGTAGTACAACAAAGGCTTCTGTACACTCTCACCTACAGCCTTGCTGGCAGCAAAGTGAATGATACCCTCGATAGCAGGATACTTCTGGAACACAGCCTCTGTAGCTGCCTTGTCACGAAGATCAACCTGCTCGAAAGCTGGACGAATACCTGTAATCTTCTCGATACCGTCAAGAACCTCAATCTTTGAGTTTGAAAGGTCATCAACGATTACTACGTTGTAGCCTGCCTGCTGCAACTCTACTGTGGTGTGGCTACCGATAAAACCAGTGCCGCCAGTTACCAAAATTGTTTGTTTCATATTGCTAGTCTATTGAATAATTGATATTATCTTTATTTATATGAAAGTGAGGATTGATGCCCGACAGAAATCGATTCCGATACCGGACTTATCATCCTACACGTTTGCAAAAGTAATGCAAAAAAGTGAAACTACAAAATATTTCCGAAAAAATATGCCGAAAGATTTTTTATTTTCAAGAATAAGCTGTAACTTTGCATCAGAAATATAACTTATCAACAGAAATGTTGTTTCAGCAATTAACATTAGGTTTATCAATTATTGACGCAAACAATGACGCAAACATTAAGGATTACGAATATGAAACAGTATGATATCAATCACGACATGCGGTACCTGCAGTTACTCGCTCAGTCGTTTCCATCCATAGCTGAGGCTAGCACGGAGATTATCAATCTGCAAGCTATTCTCAATCTGCCGAAAGGCACAGAGCATTTCCTCGCCGACATTCACGGCGAGTATGAGGCTTTTCTGCACGTACTGAAAAATGCATCAGGCAATATCAAGCGTAAGGTGAACGAACTCTTCGGCAATACCCTGCGTGAACAGGACAAGCGTGAACTCTGCACCCTGATCTACTATCCGGAACAGAAACTGGAGCAGGTAAAGCAAAGAGAATCAGATATAGACGACTGGTACCACATCACCCTTCACCAGCTGGTGGCAGTTTGCCGTGACGTGTCAAGCAAGTACACCCGTTCCAAGGTACGCAAGTCACTGCCATGCGATTTCTCCTATATCATACAGGAGCTTTTGCACGAGCATACGGAAGATCACGACAAGGCAGCATACGTAAATGTCATCGTAGATACCATCATCTCTACAGGACGTGCTGACGATTTCATCGTAGCCATTGCCAATGTGATACAAAGACTCGCCATCGACCAGCTTCATATACTCGGCGACATATACGATCGCGGACCAGGAGCACACATCATTCTCGACAAGATGCGCCACTATCATAGCTGGGATATTCAATGGGGCAACCACGACGTACTCTGGATGGGAGCCGCAGCCGGTAATGATGCCTGTATCTGCAATGTCATCCGACTGTCGCTGCGCTATGCCAACCTCGCCACCCTGGAGGAGGGTTACGGCATCAACCTCATTCCATTGGCAACCTTTGCGATGGATACCTACGGTGATGATCCTTGCGAAGAATTCCTGCCAAAGATGACAGGTGGTGCAGCCGCTATGGATGACAAGACCAAGCGACTCACATCTCTGATGCACAAGGCTATTGCCGTGATACAATTCAAGATAGAAGGTCAACTCATCGCCAAGCATCCAGAATGGAAAATGGACGGCAGACGACTCTTTGAGTACGTAAACTACGAAAAGGGAACCGTAGAGATTGATGGCAAGGAATACGAAATGTCCACATGCCACTTCCCTACCATCGACCCGGAGAATCCGAACAAGCTCAGCGAGGAAGAAGAAATCCTGATACAGAAGCTGCACCATTCATTTATGGTATGCGAGAAACTGCACAAGCATATCAGAACCATGCTGCAGCATGGCTGTATGTATGCCATCTTCAACAACAACCTGCTCTTCCATGCTTCCTGTCCACTCAACGAAGACGGAACATTGAAAGAGGTAGAGATTTATCCTGGAGAAAAGTATAGCGGCAAGGAACTGATGCATCATACCGGAATGCAGATTCGCACGGCATTCCAGCAGGATTCCGACCCAGACGAGAAACAGTATGCCATCGATTACTTCCTCTATCTCTGGTGTGGTCCAGACAGTCCACTCTTCGATAAGAGCAAGATGGCAACCTTCGAGCGATATTTTATCGCCGACAAGGAGACCCACAAAGAGGAAAAGGGCTACTACTTCAAGCTGCGTGATGACGAGAAGGTGATAGACCATATCATGGATGCCTTCGGACTGAAGGGCGAAAATCGCCATATTATCAACGGTCACGTTCCGGTAAGAACCCTAAAGGGAGAGAATCCTATCAAGGCAAGCGGAAAGCTGATGGTGATTGATGGTGGTTTCTCCAAAGCTTACCATAACGAGACGGGTATAGCAGGTTACACCCTGGTTTATCACTCTCGCGGTTTCCAGCTCGTACAGCACGAACCTTTCACAAGTGCCGAGGATGCCATCACACGCGGTACCGACATCAAGAGTACCACCCAGATTGTAGAAATGAGCAATCGAAGAATGCTCGTAGCAGATACAGATATCGGTCAGGATTTACGCAAGCAGATAGAAGATCTCCAGGAACTTCTCTATGCTTACCGACACGGCTACATCAAGGAAACAGAAAGAAAGAAGTAAAAACGAACAGGATGGTATCAGCAAGTACCAGCCCAAAAAATAATGTTCGCAAGTATGAGAATCTCAAATCCATACTTGCGAACATAACTTTCATCAGAATACTTTAAAACTTATCTTTTAGACAAGGAAATCTTCTTGCTCACCTTAAATCTATCAAATCCCTCACCATACACACCGATTACAGAACTCTGACTCACAAATGCAGTAGGGTCAATCTCATCAATCAGGCGGAATATCTTCTGTGACTCTCTCTGTCGAGCCAGCACAAAGAGCATGTGAACATCCTTGCCGCTATAGCAACCATGACCATCCATGACCGTACATCCACGTTCGGCGGTCGTATTGATGGCAGCACTCAGCTCCAGATACTTGTCAGAAATGATAAAGAACTGTACCGAACGGCGCATGGCGTTGACAACATGATCAACTGTAAGCGAAACAACGAACAGGCACACATAACCATAAATCACCATTTCCCAGGAGCGAAGCACAAAATAAGAACTGGTAATGATGAGCAAGTCACAAACCATGATGGCATGTCCCAGAGAAATGTTATAGTACTTATTGATCATTGCAGCCACCGTATCACTGCCTCCTGTAGAACCATTACATCCAAGACCCAATCCTGCACTGCTTCCCATGAAGAAGGCACCGATGACTGTCGCCATAAAAGGCTGATCGTGAAGCAAAGGAGTCATACCTACCGTATGAATCTCTATGAAGCGAGTCACCGCAGCAAAGATTGCTACACCATAAATCGTCTTGGCACAGAATTTCCAACCCAGGATACGGAATGCTACCAACAGCAAAAATACGTTGAGCGCCAGATAAGTGACCGAGGCAGGAATGCCAAATCCCCAACAGAAGATAGAGGCGATACCGCCTACTCCACCCATCGTGATATGATTAGGGAGGAGGAATAAATTGAGTCCGATACTACCTTCTATCATTGCCAGACCGATAATGATGTAGTCGCGCAACTCATGCATTTTTGTTTTTCTCGTCATTTGTTGTTTTTTTTAAAAATCATGATTATTCATACCATAAACGTGAAGCCTATCCGGTTTCGGGGTGCAAAGTTACTAGAAATCTTGTTAAAATCAAAGTAGAATCTGCTAAAAAATAGTCTAAAATGAAAAAAAAAGCTATTTTATGCCGACATTTCAAAAAATATTCATACTTTTGTACTGATCTATAAAGACAACGGAAGCAATATCTATTCAAGAAAACTATAAAGAAGAACGATTATAAACATCTTGTCTATGGCAGAAAAAAGCATTAACATCGCATCATGGCCTTGCCTCAGCAATGGCCTTCACTACAATTGGCTAGTAGATTACGCTGCTTTCAGCGCGTTCGGCACCTTCGAGCTTTCAGCAGAAGAATGGGAAAAGCGCGACCTCATCGTCAACTTCAAGGGTAACTCGGAACTCACTACCGAGATAGACCACCAGCAAGCTGTCGATAAGGCCATCGACCTGGTGTCTTCTTTCCTAAAAGCGGTATTCTCTGAAAAAGAGGGAGCCACAAACTCACTCCCTACCCTTTCACAACTCACTCTGGTCTGCCTACCAGCCTCAACCCGAAAGCATACTGAACGCAGATTCCGCAAGTTCAGCGAACAGGTATGTGCGGCAACAGGTATGCAGAATGCCTACAACGCATTCAGCTTCACAACTACAAAGGATGAGGATGGAGATGAAGTGGATGCACTTCATATAGACGAAACTTTCTTCCAGGGAAAACAAGTGATCCTCTTCGATGACATTATCGCATCTGGAGGATCTATTGTTCGATTTGCTGAAAAACTAGAAAAATCGGGGGCTAAAGTCATTGTCGCACTCGCTCTGGGAAAGAAAATCCCAGATGGATACGACAATAACGAATAGCGATTACTAGAAATGGAATCTCACATCCACACCACACTGGAAAGGATTGCCTCGCTGGGCAAAATATTCTTTCGTGCCTGTAGCTGAATTATCTACCGCAAAGGTATTATAATTGGTGTCTGTGAGATTTCTACCCCAGAAACTTACATTGAAAGCATTGAAATTCAAATCAATATGTGCTCCCAAAACTGCATACAGCTTTTGAGAGTAAGTATTTGCATTGTCCCAATAGGTCTTGCCTTGTGCATTCACGTTTGCACCGAAGGTCAGCCAGTCTGTGAGACGATAGTCTGCCATCGCAGCCATTGTATGCTGTGGCACGTAAGGAACGTATTTGCCCTTATAGTCCACGGCATCCTCGCCTTCTCCATCCACATACTTATCAAACTTGCTGCGAGTATAACCATAACTCATTGCCCAATCAAATTTTCCATCGAAAAGCTGTCCTCTCAAAGCTGCTTCAATACCACAGCTGTGACTCTTTCCGGCATTCACCATCATACGTCCGAAGCCATAATTGCCCGCCATGACTGAGAGTTGCTGGTTGGTCACCTTCATATAGAAAGCACTCAAGTCAAAATGCAGCATGTGATCGAAGAGATTCAGATGAGCACCAGCCTCATAATTCCAGGAAGTCTCCGGCTTGTAGGCGATGGTCTTATCAATACGCTGGTAATCCTCCTCGGTATGCTTTACATGATAATCCCCACGCATTGCCTGATTACGATTGGCATTCAGTTCGGTCTGTAGCACATCGCTGAACATCTGGATATTATATCCACCTGCACGATAGCCCTTGCTTACAGTAGCATATACATTACTGCCCAGCTCATCAATCTTCAGATTAAGTCCGAATTTCGGTAAAAGCTGGCCATAATCGTCACTCACCTCGTGATCCAGCGAAGAATCCAAAACATTGGTAGCCAACATTCCCATTACATTGGCAGTCATCTGCATATAGGCACTGGCATCATAATGGATGGCAGTATGCATCAAGTCATAGCGCAAGCCCAAGGTGGCAGTAAGGCGATCGGTGATATTGAAGTTGCTCTCATGAAAGAATCCCAGGTTCCACTGAGGTGTATGATACAATCCCGGTGCACCCATATTCACATTCATGGATACGCCTCCAGCCTTCTCTATAGCCTTGGCAGCTGCAGCCTTGGCAACCATTTCCGGCATACCCTTTTCCATCATCTTCTGTGCCATCACATTGAGCATCGCATTATACATCTGCGTCTGAATAGCATTGCCGATAGGCAGAGTCATACCCTCATTGAAGAAGACCGGTCCATTGGTCTTCAGCCACTGATAAGAGAAGAAGCCACCCGCGGTCCAATTCCAGAAACCGCCCACAGCGCGATTACTCTTCAAGGTAAATTCCTGGGTAAGCGAGTTCTGAAGCTGCTCCTGCAGGATGCTCATATAATCGGTAGGAAGATAATCCTGATCCATATTCATCTTATCCTTCAGATACTGATAGCTTGTGGTAGAAGCAAAGCTATAATCAGCTCCTGTATGATTCACGGTAACACCCGAGATAAAGGAATGACGCAAATAGGTTCCGTCGAAGGTGGTGGAAGGAAGCGAAGCCTTACCTGTCTCCAAATTCAGCTTGCCATAAGGGAATCCATTCTGATCAACATACTGATAGTTGGCAAGAACATCTACGTTCCATCCTCTGTTGAGCTTTGCCTTCAGCACAATCTTTCCTCCAGCCTCATCATACTTGTCGGCTCTGTTGCCGGTATTCGTATTTCTGAAGAATCCCTTCTGTGCATCATTGAAAGCTGCTACAGTAAATGCCAGATGGTCATTGATACGGTGATAATGAGCCAGCTCTACATTGCGATAATATCGGGAACCATAACTCAACTTCAAATCAGTTCCCTCATACTCAAACGGATTGCGGGAATAGATACGCACCAGTCCACCCTCTGTATTCTGACCATAGAGAGTAGCCTGAGGTCCACGCAAGACATCAATACGGGAAGTCTGATAATGATGAAGATTGAAGGCAGACTTGCTCATCACCGGGATGCCATCCAGATAGATGCCTACCGCAGGACTGTTCACCCTACTGCCAATGCCACGCACATACATTGCACTGGAAAGACGGCTGCCATAGTTAGGCATTACAAAATTAGGGATATAACTAGAAAGCTCTCGCAAATCGCGGGTGCCTAGTTTCTGTATCTGAAATCCACCAACAGAAGTACTGCTGAGTGACTGCTGGCGAAGGCGATAGTTCTCTTTCGGTTGTGAAACCACAACCACCTCGTCGATATCAAACACCTTACTGCTATCAGTGAATACTTTGAAATCAGTGTTATCTACTCTTTTATTATCAAGGGACAGGACATTGCTTGTGCCAGCCCACAAAGAGATTGGCGCAACTGAGGAAGCCAGCGCCAATGCAATCATTTTCTTATTTATTATATCCTTTTTCATAACGGGTGCAAAGGTACTGCTTTTTCCTGACACCCAAAATCCTTATTTATTAGGAATTCCCCCTGCGATAGGACTTGACGGCAAACCAGATGTATGCCACCAGCAGGATGTAGCCTATATAATATAAGGTGGAAACACTGAAAATGATATAATCGAGTGCACATACACCTGCCAGACCGCCCAGATACAACAGGGCTTCACCAAACGGAAGGCGATGATAAACTTCATCGACACATGCCAGTCCCACAATGAGAATACTCCATACCAAGGCAAGAAATACTCCCAACACCTTAGGTACCGCAAAAGGATTCAATGACGGATGGAAATAAAACTGTCGCCAAATCTCTGGTTCAAAAGTCTGAATCCAGGCATAAAAGGCAGCCGAGATAGATACCAGAAGCACAAGAGCAAGAGGATACGGCGAATCAATATCATTGAAATGCACAATCTTGGCATTGCTATGAAATACCTTTCTTACCAGATAAGCCAAAGTGATGACTACGATGACCACCAGGAATATGAGCAGGTGGACATTGCTGAAAGTCATGATGAATTCAGAGATAGGATCATCCGGTACTACCTGAGGAAGCAATCTCGATTCCCTACTCCATCCAAACCTGTTATCTTCAGTGGCAAGCTGCACCCATACAGAGTCTATGCTGTCTTGCGGCACCATACGGATATCTGTCACAACCAGAAGCTGGTTCTTTTTGACAGAGAATGAATCTACCGAAAGACCACTCACCAATTCTTCTGGTTGCTGTCGAATCAAATGGATAGAATCCTTAAACACCATAAAGTTATATTTGTTGGTGTAATGGTGGGTGGTAGAGAATGAGATAGAATCCAACTGACGGTCACTGTACTCCAGCATAGCTGCATGCTGTTGATGGGAGTTATGACGATGATAGCAGCTGTTGAGCATCAAACAGATGCCCAACATACATACCATCATTCTTATCATCAGTTTTATTCTCATTCTTCATTTTGGGTTGCAAAACCCGTTTCGTTTTTATTTTGTGCTATAGACATTCATTTGGCACTCTGCACAATTGAATTCCAATCGGAATCTTCTGCCATCGCCCAGCTCCAGGAACAGAGGCTCCTTCCATTGCGGCTTCTTGCCTCCTCGTTTTACACAATAACCCAAAGAGTAGCGGATGCAATGGCGGCACTGCATGATGAGTGATTCCCCCTTAGGTTGCTCAACCTCAAATGCAGATTCAATATGCTTCATGCCATGCGTCTTGTAGAAATGCTCAGCACTGCGGTTAGCGATATTATAGAGATATGGCCATTTGCCATAGGCAGGCTGCCATACAAACTTCTCCGGGTTCAACTCGTGCTCACCAGCCTGATTCAGCTGATAAGGTGCAGAGAATATTTCTTCCACCACGCCTTTCACCAAGGATCTATCTACAATATTCTGAATTCCTTCTGTCGCCGTCTCGATCAAATCTCTACGAATCTCAGACAATACACTATTTGGAATGAAATAATTCTCAAGATCACCCGCAAGAACAACTTCATCACACTCAAATATCGTATTACCCATCTTGCTCAACTGCTGTCTGATGTTATCACCCTGCGGACGCCTTGCCAATTCCAACGGTGCTTCAAAGTCATAAGAATACTCGTCAATCTTGTAAAAGAGATGCTTCTCCAAAAAGCCTTCTGTTGTCATTGAGGCTAATTGAGGAACATTAACCGAAGCACCAATCTCAATCAACACCTGCTGAAGAGCACCGGATTCTGAATACTGAGGCGTAACTCTGATGTGGAGAGGTATCTTGCGGCTCGCAGTTTTCTTTGATAGAATATTCTCAAAAGCCTGGTCATTATTACGATAGAGAGCCATGCCTGGGCGCAGATGCTCCGGCATACGAAGCGGATAGAGACGGTTACCTTCCACACGGTTTACGCGGAATCCCTCCAGCTCTTTCTCGTCGTTGATAAAGCAGAGACCATCACCATTGGCAAAGCTTGCCACTGTCGCCACGTTGAAGGAAACATTACCTCTTATCTCCTTGACCTTACCAACATACTCGCCCATCGCCTTCGGTGTATCAAAAGAAGCGATGTCAGGCTGTCGCCCATTGAGGAAATAGTTGGTAAATCCTCTGTTGAATGTCTTTTTCAAGTTAGGCTGGAACGTATGGATAGCACGACCAAATGATGCTCTACAATACTTATCCGGATTGGCAGCAACAAGCTCATCGAGTTTCCGACTATAGGCAGCAACAACATTCTTCACATAGTTTACATCCTTCAGGCGTCCTTCTATCTTGAAAGAAGTTGCACCCGCATCAGCAAGTTCCTGCAGATGATCTATCTGGCAGAGATCCTTCAATGACAGCAGATGACGCTCATGCTCTATTTCATTTTCATTGGAATCTATGAGATTGAATTTCATTCTGCAGAACTGAGCACACTCACCACGGTTTGCAGAACGGCCGAAACATTTTTCCGAAGCATAGCATACACCCGAATAGCTAACACAAAGCGCACCATGCACAAAGGCCTCCAACTGCGTAGAAGGATTTTTCTTGTGGATTTCCCTGATTTCATCAAGAGAAAGTTCACGGGCAAGGACCACTCTATCGAATCCAAGTGTTGACAGCCAGGCAACCTTGTCTGCAGAACGTGCATCACACTGCGTGCTGGAATGCAATTCACGATGCCAGAGATGATTGGCTCTTACATCCCAGAGAACACCCATATCCTGCAACAGGAGTGCATCCACTCCAATACGGTCCAACTCGCCAATCATCTTCAGCGTATCCTCCATCTCATTTTCATAGATGATGGTATTCACCGTCACGTGAACCTTGGCACGAAACTGATGGGCATAATCACAGAGTTTCTTAATATCCTCCAGCGAGTTGGCAGCAGCAGCGCGGGCTCCAAAGCGTGGTGCACCTATATACACCGCATCGGCACCATGATCGATAGCAGCGATACCACACTCCAGATTCTTGGCTGGGGCAAGAAGCTCTAGCTCCGTCAAGTGTATTTCTTTTTTCTTCTTTGCTTCAATATCATTCATTTCCTAACCTATCTTAGTTCTTTTTACGACTCCAATTTTATTGAATATCCTCAATGTTATAAGGAGTTTCCTGATAAACGTAATAGTTGATCCAGTTACTGTAGAACAGGTTGGCATGGGCACGCCATGTTACCAAAGGTGCCTCATTCGGATCGTCATGGAAGTAATAGTTCTCAGGCAATTCTACGTCGTCTCGCTTGCCCATGTCTCTTTTATACTCCTTATCGAGCGTGTTAGGCGCATATTCCAGATGACCTGTCACGAAGAATTCGCGTCCACCCCTCGCCATTACGATACTCACGCCACTCTCTGCAGATTCTGCGATAATATCCAGTCCCGGCACTTTTTCGATGTCTTCCCTGCGCACCTCTGTATGGCGGCTATGCGGCATATTGAAGATGTCATCAAAACCACGGAAGATAGGGAGTGACGGATCAAGCGGTTTCTGAGGAAAGATACCAAACTTCTTTTTATCAAGCTGATATTTTGGTACACCATAAAAGTGATAGAGTCCAGCCTGCGCGCCCCAGCAGATATACAGCGTAGAGGTAACGTGGGTACGTGCCCAATTGAATATCTCCTGGATTTCCGGCCAATACTCCACCTCCTCATATTCCATCGTCTCTATAGGAGCACCCGTCACTATCATACCGTCAAACTTCTGCTTTGACAGTTCCGCAAAGTCCTTATAGAACATCATCATGTGTTCTATCGGCGTATTCTTTGGAGTATGGCTCTTCAACTTCATGAAGTAAACCTCCAACTGCAGAGGCGTATTGGAGAGCAATCTCACCAAATCAGTTTCTGTCGTGATCTTAAGCGGCATCAGGTTGAGCACACAAATCTTCAGCGGTCTGATTTCCTGACTGTGTGCACGACTCTCATCCATCACGAAAATATTCTCATGCTTCAGCAGCTCAATAGCTGGAAGTTTATCCGGTAATCTTAACGGCATCTTATCTTGTCCTTTCTTCTTAAAAAAACATTAATATATCCTCTTTCCTGCAAAAGCGGACATTTCACTTATTCTGTGCAAAGTTACGTTTTTATTTTGAAATAGCAAAAGAAAAAAGAAAGAAAAATATATTCATACGAAAAAAACAGCTTCTGTAACAAAAACAAAAAAGGCCGCATACCCTTTAATAAGAGTATTGCGACCTTATTGTATTTATGCGAGTCTCCAAGAGAACGCTCGTCTGAATGCCTATGCAACCAGATTAGTCCTTGAAGAAATCCTTAACAGCCTCGTTTGGTACCATCTTCTCATCGAAAACGTAAGCACCAGTCTTAGGGCTCTTAACCATCTTGATAACCTTTGTGTATGCGCGACCATCCATGTTACCTTCGTGGAGGGTAGCGACCGCTTTCTTTGCCATAGTCTATTAAAATTGATAAAATTGTTTATAAACTTGTAAGCGAGCTTACTTAATCTCCTTGTGAAGAGTCATCTTCTTAAGGATTGGGTTGTACTTCATCAACTCAAGACGCTCAGGAGTGTTCTTACGATTCTTTGTAGTCACGTAACGGCTTGTACCTGGCATACCACTGTTCTTATGCTCAGTGCACTCGAGGATAACTTGTACTCTATTACCTTTTGCTTTCTTTGCCATGATATTTATTCTCCTATAACTTTAATGTCCTTCCAATCTACGTAGCCCTTCTTTACTGCCTGATTCAAAGCAGCATCGAGACCTACCTTGTTAATAAGACGAAGACCAGCAGCACTGATCTTGAGGCTGATCCAGCAACCCTCTTCTACATAGTAGAATTTCTTGCTGAAGAGGTTAACGTCAAAGCTTCTCTTTGTACGGTGCTTTGAGTGAGACACATTGCAACCTAACTGTGCCTTCTTACCTGTAATTTGACAAATTTTAGACATTTCTATCTTTAATTTTGTAATTCGTTAATTGATACCTATTCCAAACAGAGTGCAAAATTACAAAATAATTCGGTAATAACAAAATAATCCCTAAAAGAACGCTGTCTTTTAAGGATTATTAATACTTTATGGCTCTAATTTAGCATTTTATGCCTCTTTTTTCAAATCTTCAGTATGTTCTTTCAGGAAATCGAGCATACCCTTAAGCGCTGTATTTGTGGCAATTGCAAGATTGATATCGCGACCGAAATCCTCTGTGAGTTTCACCACACGAACATCATCCTTGCTACCAAAACCAACGAAGATTGTACCCACTGGCGCAGATGGAGTACCACCTGTAGGTCCCGATACACCTGTTGCCGAAATGGCGAAATCTACATTCAGGGCTTTGATGGCACCAAGCACCATCTCCTTGGCTACTTCCTCGCAGAAGGCTGTCTTCTCCTCCAGAAGCTCATGGCTCACTCCGAGAAGATTCTCTTTTACCTCATTGGTGTAACTTACCACACCACCCTTGAAGTAATTGCTGGCACCTGGCACAGAGATAAGCGCTTCGGCGATACGACCGCCTGTGCAGCTCTCGGCTGTGCCCACTGTCTTGTCACTATTGTAGAGCATCTCCTGGATGCTCTTGCTTAATATCTTTGTTTCAAATTCCATAAGAATTCCTGTTTACTTAAATGTTACTTTACTATATGCAGGCAGATCGATGGTGGCAAAATCGCCATCACGATACTTGAATGTACCTACACAACCAATCATAGCCGCATTGTCTGTGGTATAGCTGAACTTTGGTATGTAGATGGTCCAGCCAAAACGCTCGGCATGATCACGGAAGGCATTGCGGAGACCATTGTTGGCACTCACACCACCAGCCACAGCCACATGCTTAATTCCTGTCTGTTTCACTGCCATGCGCAATTTCTTCATCAGGATATCCACGATGGTGAACTCAATGCTCGCAGCCAAGTCAAACTTGTTCTTCTCCACAAAATCCGGATCAGCAGCTACCCACTTGCGCAGACTGTAGAGGAAACTGGTCTTGAAGCCAGAGAAGCTATAGTTCAGTCCAGGGATGTGTGGCTCAGCAAAGCTGAAAGCCTTCGGATTACCCTGGCGGGCATACTTATCTACAACAGGACCACCTGGGTAGCCCCACTCCAGCACCTTGGCACACTTATCTATCGCCTCACCGGCAGCATCATCGATAGTCTGACCGAGAACCTCCATATCGTTGTAGGCATTCACCTTCACAATCTGCGAGTTTCCACCGCTCACAAGAAGACAGATAAATGGGAATGGAGGTGCACTCTGGTCATCATCGCTTTCCTTGATGAAATGAGCCATCACATGACCCTGCAAGTGATTGACATCAATCAACGGGATGTTGAGCGAACGGGCAAAGCCCTTGGCAAAACTCACACCCACGAGCAGAGAACCCATCAAGCCCGGTCCACGGGTGAAGGCAACGGCAGACAAATCTTCCTTTCTGATGCCCGCACGGGCGATAGCCTGATCTACCACAGGCACCACATTCTGCTGATGAGCACGGGAAGCAAGCTCAGGCACCACGCCACCATAGGCACGGTGCACTTCCTGAGAAGCAGTCACGTTACTCAGCAGTACTCCATTCTTGAGCACTGCGGCTGAGGTATCGTCGCAACTGCTCTCTATACCTAATATATATATATCCTTTTTTTCTTCCATAATTACTAAGGGCTAAGCCCATATATATTAATGTGTAAGAATCTCCACACCCGTCTCAGTCATCACGAGTGTATGCTCCCACTGAGCAGATGGCTTCTCGTCACCGGTAATAACCTCCCATCCGTATGGATCATCGGCATCGATGAACACCTGCCAGGTTCCCATATTGATCATTGGCTCGATAGTAAACACCATACCAGGCACGAGCAACATACCAGTTCCTCTATGACCATAATGAAGAACCTCAGGCTCTTCATGGAACTGGCAGCCTACTCCATGACCACAGAGGTCACGGACAACACCATAACCATACTTCTTGCAATGCTTTTCGATGGCATGACCGATATCACCCACAAAAGAGTAAGGCTTAGCCGCCTCCATACCAATCTCAAGACACTCCTTGGCAACACGAACCAACTGCTCCTTTTCAGGAGTTGTCTTGCCACCAACGATGAACATACGGCTGGCATCTGCATAGTAACCATCCACGATGGTAGTCATATCCACATTGATGATGTCACCCTCTTCGAGCACATCCTCTTCCTTAGGAATACCATGACATACCACTTCATTGATGGATGTACACACACTCTTAGGGTAGCCCTCATAGTTGAGGCAGGCAGGAATCGCATTATGATCCTTGCAATACTGCATACAGAGGTCATCGATCTGCTGAGTATTGATACCCGGACGGATCATCTCGGCAACAGCATCGAGACAACCTGTATTCACGACACCACTCTTGCGGATGCCTTCTATTTGTTCCGGAGTCTTAATCAAGTCGCGGGTAGGCACAAGCTTACCCTTATTTTCCCAAAACATCACCTGCTTGTCGAGCTCTGTAACAGGCTGACCAGGCAGACAATGCCATCTTTTCTTCTTAACCATGATCTAATTATTTAATATTTGCGACTGCAAAAGTACACTATTTCTTGCAGAATGCAAAATAAAATGGCAATTATTTGCAGTTGGGCTGCAAATAATCACCATAAATCATTACTTCAAATAATCGTAGATTTTATCACACCAGTCTTCCCCGTTCTGCGGACAATAGGTAAAGAGTCCTACCTCAGAAGCCGCACAGCAGTTACGGGCGCCGTCATCAATAAAGAGACATTCCTCCGGCAACGCCTTTTCCTGCGCCATCACGTAACGGAAGAAATTCTCGTCCGGCTTCATATATTTCACCTCATAGCTGCGATACATGGCATCGAAATAATCACCGATAGGATGACCGTCGCCTGAGAAATCCGCACTATCCGTCCAAGCCGATACGTATGGATTGGTATTGCTGAGCAAGACCACGCGATATCCCTGCTTCTTGAGATTTCTGATGGCCATCAACTTGCGGGCAGGCACCTCCTTCATATAGCCCAGCCAGCAATGCTGCAGCTCCTCAAAGCTCACCTCTCGACCCACCTTCTCGCTTACCTGACGGCGATACTCTTTCTCGGAAAGCTTTCCTTCTTCCAGATCGCCATTCAAGCCCGACTGCTTATAAGGATCCATGTTCTCGGCAAACTCCTTCATACCTAACTCAACAAAGCGTTTGCCTGCCTCATTCTCGTCGAGGGTGATTACGACACCACCCATATCAAAAATAACTGTTTTGATCATATTATCCTATTTACTAATACCTTTTTTATCCGATTTAAAACAAATCTAATTTGTTCTTTCTGGCTTCTTCCAGCGAGGCAATCTTCGCCTGCTGTTCGTGATACTCATTGCGCAAGCGTTCGTATCGCTCATCAAGTTCAGCTACAAACTTAGGACATTCCGCCTCATTGAGGAATCGGGCACAGATACCGGCGTTCAGCGAAGCATCCTTCACCCAGATAACCGGTCCATCATACACAGGTGCGATTTTCAATGCCACATGCAATTCGCTCGTGGTAGCACCTCCCACCATGATCGGGATACGCAAGCCAGCCTTCTGCATCTCCTGGGCAGTGTGAACCATCTCTTCCAGCGATGGAGTAATCAAGCCGCTCAAGCCGATGGCATCCACCTTCTCTTCTATCGCCTTCTTCACAATCTGCTCGGCAGGTACCATCACGCCCAGGTCGATGATATCATAGTTGTTGCACGACATCACCACACACACGATATTCTTACCGATATCATGCACATCTCCCTTTACGGTCGCCATCAGAATCTTTCCGGCAGAAGTACTTCCACCCTGCTTCTCTGCTTCGATATGAGGCTGGAGGATGGAAACGGCAGCCTTCATGGTTCGTGCCGTCTTCACCACCTGCGGCAAGAACATCTCGCCCTTACCGAAGAGCTCACCCACCAGGTTCATACCATCCATCAGCGGACCTTCGATGACGTTCACGGCATGCGGATACTTCTGCAATGCCTCATCTATATCAGGTTGCAGGAACTCGGTGATACCCTTCTGCAGGGCATACTTCAATCTTTCCTCCACAGCCTGCTTACGCCACTCTGGCGCCGCTGGTTTCGGAGCTGGCGCACCGCCAGCTTTGGCTGCAGCCTTTGCCGCATCAGCCTTCGCCTTGATTTCGGCAGCCAGTTCGATGAGATCATCGGCAGCACCCTTTCTTCTGTTCAATACCACATCCTCGATGAGTTCGAGCTGTTCTTTAGGTATTTTATCATAATCCATTCTTGCCTTGGCATTTACGATACCAAAGTCCATACCCACCTTCTGGGCATGATGCAGGAATACACAATGAATCGCTTCACGGATATACGTATTACCACGGAACGAGAACGAGAGGTTGCTGACTCCACCACTGACATGTGCTCCAGGCAGATTCTGATGAATCCACTCGGTGGCACGGATGAATTCCACGGCATAATTATCATGCTCCTCCATACCCGTAGCGATGGCAAGCACATTCGGATCGAAGATGATATCGAGCGGATTCATTCCCAGTTTATCTACCAGGAGATGATAGGCACGCCCGGCAATCTCGATACGTCGCTCATAGGTCGTGGCCTGCCCCACTTCATCGAAGCACATCACCACGACGGCGGCACCATAGCGCATCACATCACGTGCATGAGAGAGGAAAACCTCTTCACCCTCCTTCAGGGAGATGGAATTCACGATACATTTACCCTGACAGCACTTCAGTCCGGCAAGAATCACATCCCACTTCGAGGAGTCTATCATCACAGGCACCTTGGCAATCTCAGGTTCTGCCGCTATCATATTGAGGAAGTTCACCATTTCCGCCTTGGCATCCAGCAGTCCGTCGTCCATATTCACGTCCACCACGGCCGCACCATCTGCCACCTGCTTACGGGCAATACCGATGGCTTCCTCATAACCTTTCTCATTAATCAATCGCAGGAACTTCCTACTACCAGCCACGTTACAGCGTTCGCCTACGTTAACGAAGTGGCTGGCATCTACCGGCAGATGAACGGAATCATCCACCTGCAACAAGTCCAAACCAGAGAGCCACATATACTGAGGCTTCTCCACTACCTGATGCGGTTTCTTTCCCTCAGCACTTCTGGCATAATGGGCGATGAATTCAGGACTGGTTCCACAGCAGCCACCGATGATATTGACGATGCCCTCATCGATAAACTCGGCTATCTGCGGAGCCATCGACTCTGCCGTCTCGTCATATTGTCCCATCTCGTTAGGCAATCCTGCATTAGGATGGGCACTAATATAATAAGGTGCAACCTTTGCCAGATGCTCGATGAACGGTTTCATCTGGGGAGCGCCGAAGGCACAGTTCATACCTACCGAGAAAATAGGATAAGGAGAGAGCGAAGCCAGGAAAGCATCCACGGTCTGACCGCTCAGAGTTCTGCCAGCCAGATCGCTCACCGTAAGACTGATCATAATAGGCAGTTCTACCCCATGCTTCTTCATCATGGTGATGGCAGCATCAATCATAGCCTTGCAGTTGAGCGTATCGAAGATGGTCTCGATGAGGATGACATCAGCACCACCTTCGATGAGACCATCCACCTGTTCGCAGACATCGGTGAAAAGTTCATCATACGTAATCTCCCGGGCGGCAGGATCACTGACATCCGGACTCATGGAACAAGTTTTATTGGTAGGTCCCACATCTCCTGCTACGAAGCGTGGTTTATCGGGTGTAGAAAACTTATCACATTCGATACGCGCCAAGCGGGCGCCTTCGAAAGCCATCTCCCTAGCACAGTCTTCCAGATGATAATCAGCCTGCGAGATGCGCTGACACGAGAAGGTGTTCGCCGTAATGATGTCGGCGCCCGCCTCCAGGTAACGTCGGTAAATATCAGAGATAACATCAGGGCGAGTGATGTTGAGCATATCGTTGTTGCCCTTCATCATTCCCGGCACATCGCGGAAGCGATCGCCTCTGAAGTCTTCTTCTGTAAGATTATACTTCTGAATCTCAGTACCCATGGCACCATCCAGAATCAGAATCTTCTCCTTAACAATCTCTCTTATATTCTTCATTGGTTTAAAAGTGCTTAATGGCTCTATCCATCTCTCTTCTATCCTCTTTCTCCTTCAGAGTCTGACGCTTGTCATACTCCTTCTTACCCTTGCAGAGGGCGATATCCACCTTGGCACGTCCATTGTCGTCAATGAAGACAAGTGTAGGCACGATGGTAAAGCCCGGCTGCTTGCTATCCTCTTCCAAACGGCGCAATTCGCGCTTGGTGAGAAGGAGCTTGCGGTCGCGGCGAGCCTCATGATTGGAAAAAGAGCCATAGAAATAAGGCGAGATATTCATACCCTTTACCCAAAGTTCACCCTGATAGAAATCGCAGTAGCAATCTACCAGGGATGCCTTACCGCCACGGATCGACTTGATCTCGGTACCGGTAAGTACGATACCAGCGGTGTAAGTATCAACGAAGAAGTACTCGAACGATGCCTTCTTGTTGCGTATCTGTATCGGACTCTTCTTGCGGAGTTCCTGATCTTTCTTGTTCATAATCCTAATACCTTAATATTATATAATAGTGACGAAGTTTTCGATATGCTCATCAATATAGAAAGCCACCTTGCTGGTCCATTCCTCCTCGTTCTCCACGAATTCATCATCGAAATCATCAAACTCAGGGTATTTCTCATAGAGTGCCATGAAGTCCTCGTCGCTCATATCCCCCTCGATGTCTTCATGATGACTCTTATAGAGGAAATGACTTTTCTTGATAAGCTTTGAAAGCTCCACAAGCCCCCAGTTACGGAACGCCTTGTCGGTAGGATTCTTCCAGAGGAAGGCACCATAGCCGTTATGGATGAGCTGAATCATACCGCCATCCATCATCTCCTCGTGCAGGGTATCCCACGCCAGGAGCGTAATCTGGTCGCTATTGAGCTCAGCCATGGTCTCAGCAGTGAGTTCGCCACCAATCGCCTCGCGGATTGCATCCACGAAAGCCTTCACAAATTCATCCATGCCTGCCTCCGCTGCCTGCTGAAGCACGGCGTCCTGTATCTTAACTTCAATCATAATCTTCAAAATTGCTATTTTCAGTTTGCAAAGATACATTAAAATAGGGACAAACCCAAGAAAAAATCTAAATATTAGGTTAAAGAGTTAAAAAGAATACTCTTTTTTGGGTATTTTACAGATATTTTTTGTACTTTTGTGGTCGGAATTGAGGTTTAATGCCGATGTTTCAGCAAAACAATATGAATTTAAGAAGAAGAATTTATACTTTTATATATTCATTAATATAAAATTTAGCGAATATGATCTATTCAAAAGAAGTAGACAACATGTGCGTTGTCGCTAAGGGTCCTAACCACGGACCAGCTCCAATTCCTGAAGAGGGAAAATGGATTCAGGCAAAAGAGATCAAGGACATCTCTGGTTATACTCACGGTGTGGGTTGGTGTGCTCCTCAGCAGGGTGCTTGCAAGCTCTCTCTGAACATCAAGGAAGGCGTTATTCAGGAGGCTCTCGTTGAGACTATCGGTTGTACTGGTATGACTCACTCAGCTGCTATGGCTTCTGAGATTCTTCCAGGTAAGACTATCCTTGAGGCTTTGAACACTGACCTCGTTTGCGATGCTATCAATACTGCAATGCGCGAGCTCTTCCTCCAGATTGTTTACGGTCGTAGCCAGAGCGCTTTCTCTGAGGGCGGTCTTGTTATCGGTGCAGGTCTTGAGGACTTGGGTAAGGGTCTTCGTTCACAGACTGGTACTCTCTACGGTACTGTAGCTAAGGGTACACGTTACCTCGAGTTGACAGAGGGTTACATCACAAAGCAGTTCTTGGATAAGGACAGCCAGGTTTGTGGTTACGAGTATGTTCACCTCGGCAAGATGATGGAGGCTATCAAGAACGGTATGGACGCTAACGAGGCTGTCAAGAAGTTCACAGGTAGCTACGGTCGTACAACTGCTGAGCAGGGTGTTGTTAAAGCAATTGATCCACGTAAAGAATAATAAGGAGATACAGATATGATTAGAAAAGTAAGTTACGAAAGTCAGGAACGTCGCGAGAAGCAGGTTCTTGCTGCTCTTAATGCTAACGGTATTCAGAGCTTGGAAGAGGCTAATCAAATCTGCGAGGACGCAGGTGTTGACCCTTATCAGATGTGTGAAGATACTCAGCGTATCTGCTTCGAGAACGCTAAGTGGGCGTATGTAGCTGGTGCTGCTATCGCTATCAAGAAAGGTGCTAAGACTGCTGCTGATGCAGCTGAGGCTATCGGTATCGGTTTGCAGGCTTTCTGCATCCCTGGTTCTGTAGCTGACGACCGTAAGGTTGGTCTCGGTCACGGTAACTTGGCTGCTCGTTTGCTCCGTGAGGAGACTCAGTGCTTCGCTTTCTTGGCTGGTCACGAGTCCTTCGCTGCTGCTGAGGGTGCTATCAAGATTGCTGAGATGGCTAACAAGGTTCGCAAGAACCCATTGCGCGTTATCTTGAACGGTCTTGGTAAGGATGCTGCTCAGATCATCAGCCGCATCAACGGTTTCACATACGTTCAGACAAAGTTTGATTACTACACAGGTGAGTTGAAGGTTGTTAACCGCATCGCTTACAGCGACGGTCCACGTGCTAAGGTTAACTGCTACGGCGCTGACGACGTTCGCGAGGGTGTTGCTATCAACTGGAGCGAGGATGTAGATGTATCTATCACTGGTAACTCTACAAACCCTACACGTTTCCAGCACCCAGTAGCTGGTACATACAAGAAGGAGCGTATTGCTGCTGGTAAGCCATACTTCTCAGTAGCTTCTGGTGGTGGTACAGGTCGTACATTGCACCCAGATAATATGGCTGCTGGTCCTGCTTCTTACGGTATGACTGATACTATGGGTCGTATGCACTCAGACGCTCAGTTCGCAGGTTCTTCTTCAGTTCCTGCTCACGTAGAGATGATGGGCTTCCTCGGTATGGGTAACAACCCAATGGTAGGTGCTACTGTTGCTATCGCTGTAGCTATCGACCTCGCTATCAACAAGAAGTAAATTCTTTGAGATAACAAAGCAATAAGTATAAATGATCCCTGTAACTTGTTATAAGTTACAGGGATTTTTCATTTTCATATAAACGATATGGAAGAATATCAATCACGTCTTTGAGTTACATGTAACAGCCCAATATCATGTAAGAAAAATTCTACTTTCTAATCTTTATACTTAAAGCCCCGTAAAATAAGGAAAGTAGAGACTCAAAATTTTCCCTTAAGGAAAAATAAAAATATCCTTAAGGAAAAATATATTTTTCCTTAAGGGAAGAAATATTTCTCCTTAAAGATAATTTTGATTATCTGAGACTTGTAATGATATTTATAAATAACAATATTCATATCCAAGCAAGCGACCTATCCTCTTGCTACTGCTTCAACGAACGGTGAATTTTGGAGAGACTATACACCAGAGAATCCAGGAACAGGAAAAGACCCAGCAGCCAATAGCCCCAGGAATCTGCATCCCACAACCATACTACACCTCCTATCAGCAGCAGATTCAGAAGATGAACCATCAGATGCTTGCCAGCCTGGAAACTCAGGCGATAGGCATAATGAAAATGACAGAAAACAAAGACTCCTATCGACTCCAGAACATAGGCTACTACAATACCAGCACCCAAACCATCCAGACCATACCATAGATAGCCGATGATTTCGCTGGCGATGAGCAATAATACGCAACAGCATTCCTGAACCAGAAATATCCGAGCCTCACCCCTAGACAAAGGTATATACTCCAGCGGCAGATAAAACGCCTTCCATAATAACCCTGCTGCTGCAATCTGAGTCATACCCAAGACACCTAGAAACTGACTGTTATATAATAATGGTATGGCTATAGGAAGCAACAGGATAATGGCAATGATGATTGGACCCATCAAGAGAATATTCATCTCTAACTGTCTGTTTACAATCAGATTACGGTTTTCCACCTCTACCATATCACTCACCTCACTTTTTACTGCAGAAAGACGGGGGTAATAATCAGTTTCCATCACCGAAAAGATCATACCACCATACACCAGCACCAGGGTAATACCGGAATTGAAAAGACCAACCACGGCGAGATCCCCCTGCTGATTGAGAAAGGCTCTTACCAGAAATTCTGCCCCACTACTCATCATTCCAGCTAAGACAAACGAGAGTCCCAGACGAACCATCGGGAAAGCTTTAACCAACTGGCTCCTGGAAAAGCACAAGCGAAACGGCTTTTCCTTACGTGAAAACCAAAAGGCAAGAAACCATTGGCTTAATGCCAACAGAAAAAGTACTACGAGAATACCCTGCTCTCCGAAGTAGCCATAGATGGGTACAGAAAACAGCAAAGACAAAAGCGCTAATAAAGAAGACTGCACCGCCAATGCTTTGAGTTTACCCAATCCTTTGAGAATAGCCGTCTCGCCACCAGCTAATATGGTAAAGAAGATAGTAGGAGCCAACAAAATGAAATGCAGGGTATGATTTCCCCACGAAAAGGTGAAGAGATTAAGCAAGGGTCCTAAGAGAGCACAAATCAAAGCACCCAGAAAAGCAGAAAGCAGACAGAGAGAACGGACCTGGGCAACAGCCTGGTCTTTCCCGTTTCCGGCATCAGCCTCAGAAACCACTCTAACGCCACTGGTAGGAATACCGAGATTGGAAGCAGAAGAAAGAAAATTGGAAGTAGAATTGAAAAGAGACAGCAATCCCATACCAGAAGGTCCCAGGAACAAAGCGGTAAATTTATTCCTGACTACGCCAACGAGCATATTCAGCCCCTGTACTCCTCCAAACAATCCGGTATATTTCAATATATGCGAATAGCTGTTCTTTTCTGAATCCAGTCTTTCATCCATTTTCTTAGTCTTTCCCATAATACTTTAACGCAAATCCAGGATATTTATTGTAAAAACAGGGGATTTATTGTAAAAACAGGCAACAAAAAAAGGCCGACACCCTTAAATAAGAGTAATCGACCTTTATACTTTTCAATCTCCAAAGAAGATTCTTTTAGAAGATTAAGCCTCAGCTGGAGCCTCCTCTGTAGCCTCAGTCTCAGCAGCAGCCTCTGCAGCAGCAGCGGCAGCAGCAGCCTTCTTCTCAGCTACCTTCTTAGCGATTGCCTCGTTCATCTTCTTCTCAGCCTCGAGTTCCTTAGCAGCAGCTTCCTTCTTAGCCTTAGCGTCGCCCTCGCGAACAGCAGAAACCTTAGCGTCCTTGCCATTCTTCCAAGCGTCGAAACGCTTCTGAGCCTCAGCATCGTCGAATGCGCCCTTCTTAACGCCACCCTTGAGGTGCTTCATCAAGTAAACGCCCTCGCCCTTGAGGATGTTGCGAACTGTGTCTGTTGGCTGTGCACCTGTCTCTACCCAGTAGAGTGCGCGCTCGAAATTCAAATCTACAGTAGCAGGATTGGTGTTAGGGTTGAAAGTACCAATCTTCTCAGTAAATTTACCATCACGTGGTGCTCTAACGTCAGCGATTACGATGCTATAGAAAGCATAGTTCTTACGACCGCCGCGCTGCAATCTGATTTTTGTTGCCATTTTTTAAATCTAATTTTAATTTAATTATTAATGAGGTTTGAATTTTATGCTGTCATCTCGTGACAGCGGGTGCAAAGGTACTACTTTTATTTGGTACCCACAAATTTTTCTCCTATTTTATAGGCTTTTTTAGCATTTCTTTTAAGAATCAGGGCTTTATCGGATGCGATCAGCGGCTTTTACCAGCTTTTCGTCATCATCTACGCCCTTATATGCCATAGCGACAAGTATCAGGCTGACGATTGGCAGACAGGCTGCGAACTCGATGCCCATCTTGCCCTGAACCTCTGGAATAGGAATGATACCCAAGAGAATCAAGACATAATCAATCACCCACAATACCTGAAGCAGCATGGTACATTTGCAGATACTCATCTGTACCTTGCGATTCTTATAAAGGAATATCGTTACCAACGACAAGATTGCTGTTACGCTGAGCAGGACAAACAGAGGGATGCAGGTGGCAGAGACAGCAAGACCGCCCTCGCCTGTCACCACACCCAAATTGTAAACCATACTGTCTGTTCCCATTCCCTCTGGCGCTATACTGCCGATAGGAAAGAACAGACCCAGCGCACATACAATAACAGCTAAAAGCAAAAACAGGGTTTGTTTACGCTGTATCATAACTCTACCTGTCTTGTTTAGAGTTCATCCTCATCAGAAGAGTGAGCTGGCACACTTGGATCACGCCAATAGATGCTCTTCTCTACAAACTCCTCTGTAGCAATCAAAGTTGGCTTTGGCAACTTCTCATAGAAACGAGAGATCTCAATCTGCTCACGGTTCTCGAAGACCTCTTCCAAAGAATCGTTGTAAGAAGCAAACTCAGAGAGTTTCTTGCTCAAGTCCTGCTTAATCTCAAGCGAGATCTGGTTAGCTCGCTTAGCGATGATTGCAACACTCTCGTAAATGTTATGCGTATCATCACAGAGATCCATGATGTTACGAGTAACTGTGTTAACTGGTGCTTTTGATTTCTTATAATCCATAATTTATAGTACTATATATATTATTCTATTTTTATCTATCGTTTCTCCTACTAATAAGCTGTGAGGGCATTATCTGTTGTCGCCTGCGAGCTTGTCGAGTGTATCCTCAGGATGTGCCTTCTCGAAAGCCTTGCACTTCTCGATATATTTCTCGGCAGTGGCACGCTCCTTAGAATCCGGATACTCATTGATAAAGCCATAGCATTCATCCTCAGCATCCTGATAGCGCTCCAGCTGCTTGCTCTCAACACTCATCTTCGCCAGTTCATACTTGCTCTTCATGATGAGTGTAGCAAATTCCTCGCGCTTGTTGCTGTAAGGATAATCCTTGAGGGCATTCTGCGCCGTAACGATGCAAGCCTCATAATTGTTGCCGCCGTTGGTGCAGTTGCCGAAGTAAGTACCCATATCGAAGTACAGGCGTGCACTCTTATACTCCTTCTCTACCAGAAGATCCTGCAAGGCAAAGAGACGGTTGGTTGCCTGAGCCTTGAGATGAGCATCCGGGAAGAGATCAAGGAACTCCTGGAAGGCTGTAATCGCTGTATAAGTAGTACTCTGGTCGAGTCGAGGCTCCGGGGCATTCTGATAGAGGCTTTCGCCCACAAAGTACTTCGCCATCTCTGCATACTGTCCCTTCGGATAGCTGGCATAATATTTCTTGAAATACTCTGATGCCGTTTCGTAATCCTTCAAGCCATACTCAGCCATCGCCAACATATAGAGACACTCCTCGCCCTCAGTTGAACCCTTCTTTATGGTTACAACTTCCTGCAACAGAGGAATGGCACGAGAATACTTGCCCTGTGCAAAACACTGCTTGGCATACTCGTACTTATAGGTAGGTGTTGCTGCCTTATATACCTGATTATATTCGCTCGCACAGCCAGTAAGAAGCAATGCTACACTAGCTGCGATTAGTATTGATTTCTTCATATTATTACTTTTGTGGATGCAAAGTTACAGATAATTTGCTTATTATCAAAAGAAAAAATACATTTTTTCGCAAATAATTAATCTTTATAACGATTAATGCCGTTTTTTTTGTATTTTTGCACCCAAAAACAGAGATTATGGACTTTAAAATCACATCAGAATATCAACCAACGGGTGATCAGCCGCAAGCCATCCGACAACTCACCGAAGGCATCCTGCAGGGAGAGCCCGCACAGGTGTTGCTTGGCGTAACCGGTTCCGGCAAGACCTTCACCGTAGCAAACGTGATAGCCAACGTGGGCAAGCCGACTCTTATCCTGAGTCATAACAAGACGCTTGCCGCCCAGCTTTATCAGGAGATGAAAGGCTTTTTCCCCGATAATGCCGTGGAGTATTACGTTTCCTACTACGACTATTACCAGCCGGAGGCATATCTGCCAACCACGGATACCTATATAGAAAAAGATCTCGCCATCAATGATGAGATCGACAAGCTCCGTCTGGGTGCCGTTTCCGCTTTGCTTTCAGGCAGAAAAGATGTCATCGTAGTATCTTCCGTATCATGCATCTATGGTATGGGTGGACCAGTAGCTATGCAGGAAAACATCATCAAGATTCACAGGGGACAGCAACTCGACCGAAATGAATTTCTCCGGAAACTGGTAGATGCCCTCTATGTAAGAAACGACATCGAACTGCAGCGCGGCAATTTCCGTGTAAAGGGAGAAACGGTAGATATCTTCATGGCGTACAGCGACAATGTGCTGCGAGTAACCTGGTGGGATGACGAGATAGACAGCATCGAGGAGGTAGATTCCCTCACCTATCACCGACTCGCCTCCTTCGAAGAATATGAGATTTATCCTGCCAACCTTTTTGTAACCAGCAAGGAGCAGCAGGAAATTGCCATCAGAATGATACAGGACGATCTGGTGAAGCAGGAAGAATTCTTCAAGAGCATAGGTGATGGCATCAAGGCACAGCGCATCAAGGAGCGTGTGGAATACGATATGGAGATGATCAAGGAGCTGGGACACTGTTCGGGCATCGAGAACTATTCGAGATATTTCGATGGCCGACACGAAGGAGAACGCCCATACTGCCTGCTCGATTTCTTCCCGAAAGATTTCCTTCTGGTGGTAGATGAGAGCCATGTGAGCATTCCGCAGATCGGGGCGATGTATGGTGGCGATAGAGCCCGAAAGAAGAACCTGGTGGAATACGGTTTCCGATTGCCTGCCGCCTTCGACAACCGTCCGCTCACCTTCGAGGAATTTCACAGTATGATTCATCAGGCTATCTACGTGAGTGCCACCCCAGCCGACTATGAGTTGAGAGAATCTGAAGGTGTGGTAGTAGAACAGCTGATCCGCCCTACGGGATTGCTCGACCCAGAGATAGAAGTCCGCCCAAGCGAAAACCAGATTGATGATCTGCTGGATGAGATTCTGACCAGAACCCACCGGGATGAACGTGTACTCATCACCACCCTTACCAAACGTATGGCAGAAGAGCTGACAGAGTTCCTGCTGAACCACAATGTAAAGGCTGCCTATATCCATAGCGATGTGGCAACGCTTGACCGAGTGAAGATCATGAACGATCTGCGAGCTGGTGTGTATGATGTACTGGTGGGTGTGAATCTGCTCCGCGAGGGTCTAGACTTGCCTGAGGTATCGCTTGTCGCCATCCTCGATGCAGACAAGGAGGGATTCCTGCGCAGTCACCGTTCTCTGACCCAGACCGCCGGCCGTGCCGCCAGAAACGTGAACGGTAAGGTGATTATGTATGCGGACAATATCACAGACAGCATGCAGAAGACCATTGATGAGACTGCCCGCCGACGAAGCATCCAGCTGAAATACAATGCCGATCATGGAATTACGCCAAAACAGATTCAGAAGGCGATTACCTCTGCACTGCCTATGGGCAAGGAAGAAGAAGCAGCTTCAGGTGCAGCCACCATCAAGAGCATCAAGAGTGCCGAGAAAGCCAAAGGCATCATGGATCATAAGAACATCAAGGGAGCCGAAGGGTCCAGACAGCGTGTCTATATCGAACCAGATAGCGCCACGATGGTTGCCGACCCTATCGTTCGCAGCATGAGCAGGGAGGAACTGGAGAAGAGCATTGCCAATACTACAGCCCTGATGAAGCAGGCAGCCAAGGACCTCGACTTCATGCAGGCAGCACAATATCGCGACGAAATCATCCGATTGCAGAAGGAATTGGAAGAAAAAGGATAAATATACGAAGAGGGTGTGCCATAAGTATTTTGCCTAGGGTATAGATACTTATGGCACACCCTCGTTTTCTTTTATTCAAATGACAGTTTTTTCAGGCGGGTACGCAACTGCTCAGCCTCACTCTTTCTGATTGACAGCTTGATGCTACAGGTATTGTCGAAAGTCTGATCCACGATACGTGGATTCATCTCTTTCACAATCCTCATCACATCATTCATCATTGGATAGGTGAAATCATAGGTTACGATTTCCTCTACCTGCTGCGTTACCTCCTCGCAATGCGCCAGGGCATCTATCGCTGCCTCACGATAGGCAACGATCAATCCGCTGGTACCCAGCTTGACTCCTCCGAAATAGCGGATGACGACAATGAGAATATCCGTCAATTCCGCCTTCGTGATTTGTCCAAGGATAGGCTTGCCAGCCGTAGAAGAAGGCTCTCCATCATCATTGGCACGAAACTCGGTGCGCTCCGGACCCAGCATATAGGCATAACAACAATGTCGGGCATCGTAATATTTCTTACGGTACCCGGCAACAATCTCCTTCACCTCGTCAACTGTGGTAACGTGGTGAGCAAAGGCGAGAAACTTACTCCTTTTCTCGGTGTAATATCCCTCGCCTACAGTATCTGATATAGTTTTAAATTCGTCAATCATTAATCCAACTTGTGAATAATCAATCCGCTGCGCAACTTTGGCTCAAACCAGGTTGCCTTAGGAGGCATAATCTTGCCACTGTCTGCGATGTCCATAATCTGCTGCATAGTAACTGGATGCAAGGCCAATGCCATCTTCATCTCGCCACTATCTACACGACGCTTCAACTCGCCGAGTCCGCGAAGACCGCCCACGAAGTCGATACGCTTATCAGAACGCAAATCCTTGATGCCCAGAATATCATCCAGAATCAGACGGGAAGAGATATCTACATCGAGCACGCCGATAGGATCCTCATCATCATAGGTTCCCGGCTTGGCAAACAAGCCGTACCACTTGCCGTCCAGATAAACGAGGAATGAATGCAGGGCGGCAGGCTTCAGGATATCCAAGCCAAACTGCTCGATTGCTTCATCAATGGCAATCTTCTCATAGCATGGGATACCCTCCTCATCGCCAGATACATTCACATTAATCGCATCAATCTCTATCACCTCGAAGTTCTTGGTAAGAGCATCGAGGAATTCTTCTGATGTCAGACCATTCAGATCCTTTACTACACGGTTGTAATCAAGAATGGTGAGCTGACTTGCCTGGAAGCAGACAGCCATGAAATAGTTGTATTCCTCCTTACCGGTATGGTTAGGATTCTGCTTCGCCTTCTCTGCGCCTACCAAAGCTGCGGCAGCAGAACGGTGATGACCATCGGCGATATAGAGGCTAGGCATCTTGGCAAATTCAGCGGTGATGGTTTCGATATCCTTATCATCGCTGACAATCCAGAACTGGTGACGGAAGCCATCGACTGGAGCGATGAAATCATACTCCGGTGCTGTAGCAGCATAACGCATCAGAATCTCATTGAGCACCGGATTATCAGGATAAGCAAAGAAAACCGGTTCGATGTTTGCATTGCAAACACGAACGTGCTTCATGCGATCCTCTTCCTTGTCACGGCGGGTAAGCTCATGCTTCTTGATGACGCCGGTCATATAATCATTTACGTATGCACCCACAACAAGACCATACTGTGTCTTGCCATTCATGGTCTGTGCATAGATATAATACTGTTCTTTATCATCCTGCTTCAACCAGCCGTTCTCCTGGAACTTTCTGAAGTTCTCTGCTGCGCTTTCATAAACACGAGGGTCGTATTCAGAAGTACCCGGCTCGAAGTTGATTTCAGGTTTAATGATATGATAAAGGCTTTTCTCGTTATCGCCAGCCTCGGCACGAGCTTCCTCTGAATCGAGGACATCGTATGGACGAGACTCAACTTGCTCTACTAAATCTTTTGGAGGGCGAATGCCCTTGAAAGGTTTTACTATTGCCATAATGTTATATTAAATTTGTCAAGATGAATAAAAACACGAAAAGCCCATCAAGAGTGCTTCGGTGAAAAAGCACTCTTCATGAGCTATATATTCGGGATGAATAATTACTTATTTACCTGGAACTTGGTGCAGCCATCTGCAAAGAATGCATTGATCTGCTTGGCAGCTGCGATACCGGCATTGATGTTAGCCTCGGCTGTCTGCGCACCCATCTTCTTAGGGGTTGAGAAGTAGCGACCCTCGAACTTGGCGAAGTCGGCGTCAGCATCTGGCTTGATGTCGGTGATGAACTTCAAGTCCTCACGCTCAGCAAGAAGCTTCAGGAGCTCAGGCTCATTGATGACCTCCTTGCGGGCTGTATTGATAAGAATACCACCCTTAGGCAACTGGTTCACGGTCTTGTAATCGATGCTCTTGATAGTCTCTGGAGTAGCAGGGATATGAAGAGAAACGATATCGCAAGTCTGGAACAGCTCATCCTGAGACTTCACGGCGTGAACACCTGCAGCCTCGATGACATCTGCAGGGCAGAAGGCATCATAAGCAGACACATTCATGCCGAAGCCCTTGGCGATGCGAGCTACATTGCGACCCACGTTACCAAATGCCAGGATACCCAACTTCTTACCCTTCAACTCAAAGCCAGCCTTGCCGTTGTAGAAATTACGGACGGCAAATACCAGCAAACCGAATACCAGCTCGGCAACGGCGTTGGAGTTCTGACCAGGAGTATTCTCAGCTACTACGTTGTGAGCAGTAGCAGCAGCCAGGTCGATATTATCATAACCAGCACCGGCGCGAACGATAATCTTGAGGTTCTTGGCTGCGTCGAGCACCTCGGCATCAGCCTTGTCAGAACGGATAATCATCGCATCCACATCCTTCACGGCATCGAGAAGCTGAGCCTTCTCTGTATATTTTTCGAGCAGTACCAACTCGTTGCCTGCTCCCTCTATTTCTTTCTTAATGCCTTCCACAGCAGCTGCTGCGAATGGCTTTTCTGTTGCAACTAATACTTTCATACAAAATCAAAAATTAATGTTGTGCGTCAAAATCCTGCATAGCCTTGACGAGTGCCTGAACACCCTCCATGGTCTGTGCATTGTAGCAGCTGGCACGGAAACCACCTACAGAACGGTGACCCTTGACACCAACCATGCCACGCTCTGTAGCGAAATCAAGGAATGGCTTCTCCAGCTCCTTGTACTCATCGTTCATCACGAAGCAGATGTTCATCAATGAGCGGGATGCCTCTTCTACGGTACCCTTGAAGAGCTTGTTACGGTCAATCTCTGCATAGAGAACCTCTGCACGCTCGTGAGCTCGCTTGTCAGCAGCCTCTACGCCACCATTTGCCTTCAACCAGCGGAGGTTCTCCATCAAAGTATAGATAGGAACTACAGGAGGAGTATTGAACATACTGCCCTTCTCTACGTGAGTACGATAATCGAGCATGGTAGGAATCTCACGAGGAGCCTTGCCGAGCATATCATCCTTGACGATGATAACGGTAACACCAGCCATAGAGAGATTCTTCTGAGCACCGGCATAGATGGCGGTGTACTTGGAAACATCCACAGGACGGCTCATGATATCTGATGACATATCAGAAATCAAAGGCACGTTCACGTCTGGATCTACACGGAGTTCGGTACCATATATTGTATTGTTGCTTGTGAGATGCAAATAATCACAATCGGCTGGCACTACGTTAGGAACCTGTGGATAGAAAGTGTAGTTGGCGTCGGACGATGATGCGATCTCCACGACCTCACCAAAATGCTTTGCCTCTTTCATTGCCTTCTTAGCCCAAGTACCAGAATTAATGTAGGCAGCCTTCTTGATGAGGAAGTTGGCAGGAATCTGCATGAACTGCAACGACGCACCACCACCAAGGAAGATTACGGAGTAACCCTCAGGAATGTCAAGAAGCTCCTTGAAAAGGGAGACAGCCTCATCAACAACTGGCTGGAAATCCTTAGCACGGTGGCTGATTTCCATCAATGAAAGACCTGAACCATTAAAATCCAAAATCTGCTTTGCTGTGTTCTCAATCACTTCACGTGGAAGCATTGATGGACCTGCGTTAAAATTGTACTTCTTCATCTTGTTTAATTATTTTAGTTTTCTGACCATGCCATTCCTGTTAGCAGGAACAGTATAAGCGCAATCCACCCATTTAGGCAACTGAGCAACCCTTATGTATGGATTTACGGATGCGAAATTACATATTTTATTTGAATCTACCAAATTTTCCTGCACATTTTTAGCGATTTGGGCAAAAATCTTTCATTTTGTCAGTGCTTTTAACATATTTATCGCATATTTATGCCATAAATATCAATTTATAACAAGAAAAGCCTCCTCTGGATATAATTTCCAAGAAGAGGCTTTTATCTATATTAAAATCATCGCACTTCTTCTACGATGGTCTTTACGCCCTTAATTTTCTCACCCTTTACATTGTTGAGCACACTTCTCAACTTTGGTCGGGCTATCGCTGCATAGGCATAGCGGTCGTTGACATCAATCTTTCCGATTTCAGACGAATTCAATCCGCCCTTCTTGCAAAGGAAGCCCAGGATATCGCCCTTGCTGATCTTATCCTTCTTTCCCTTACCTATATATAAGGTAGCCATTTTTGGCTTTGCAGGCATCGGCAACTCCTCTACGGCAGGAATCTCGTAATCCTCTACCTCTGCATCAACATATTCAGGAATGTGCTCCTCAGGACCCAACAGGAAGAAAGCTCTACCCTGTGCCTCCCATCTGGCAGTACGACCCACACGATGGATATAGCCATCCTCGCTTTCCGGCATGTGGTAATGGATGATGTTATCGATGTCTGGGATGTCGAGACCACGTGATGCGAGATCGGTGCTTACCAGGATATTGGCACTGCCATTGCTGAAACGATAGAGTGAAGCCTCGCGCTCCTTCTGCTCCAGACCGCCATGGAAGAAAGAGGTAGAGAACCCCTGCTCCACCAGATACTTATTGGTACGCTCTACGCTATCACGATAGTTCAGGAAGACGATGGTGCTCTGGTCGCCCAAACTGCGGAGCAGCATACCCAGGCTCTCCAGCTTATCCTTCACCGGACTTTCCACCTTATATATATGTACACGTTCAGGTACCTGCTCCTCGTCCATTCGATAATCAATCTTCTCTACTCTGCCCATGTGTACAAAACGCGGAATTTCCTCAGCCTCGGTAGCAGAAAGCAGGAAGTGACGGCGCAAGCCTGGAAGCGATTTCACCAGACGGCTCATCTCATCCTGGAAACCCATCTCCAGACATTTGTCAAATTCATCAATTACGAGATATCTGATATGGTAACGGTTCAGATTACCCTTATCAAGATGATCATTCAGACGGCCTGGAGTTCCGAAGACTATCTGTGGACGCACCTGCTTCATCACACGATGCTCATCCATTGTCGCACGACCTCCATAGCAAGCCATGGCACGAAGTCCACTACCCATATTCTTGAGCACGGTGGCAGACTGCAGCGCCAGCTCTCTACCAGGAGTCACCACGATAGCCTGCGGCTCGTCGTCGCCGGCATCAATGAGTTGCGAGAGCGGCAGGAGATAAGCCAGCGTCTTACCACTACCCGTAGGCGAAAGCACTACCACATCTCTATCGGTGTGCAGCACGGCCTGCATCGCATCCTGCTGCATATCGTTGAGTTCGATACCCAACTTATCTAAAATTCTATCTATCATTGTCTTTTATTTATTGAAAAAGAGATTACCTTTTCTTCATGATTTTATCTATTTCATCAAACTCCTTACCCATATTCAGGTTCAGATAGATGGTATAGAGCGGAAAAGCCCACTTGGATTGTTCATCAGGCTGAAGCTTTCTATATTTTACCAGATAAGGGAGCGCCTTCCTGTAATTGGCATCCACCTGTTCACGCACCTTTCGCGAAGTCTGCGAACTCTTATCCTGCTCCACTGCCATATTGAAGTAACAGATGCCTGCATTATAATATGGATCAGCAAGTTCCTCATTCACGGAGATAGCCTTATCGCTTACCTTGATACACTCCTGGAGCTTGCTTTGCTCGAAGAGGATATTGCTTTTGGCAACAAGATACATATCACTGTCTGGCACGATGGTAAGAGCCTTATCTACTACTGCCATCGCAGAATCCAGCTGATTGATATCTACATAAAACTCCACGAGTCGTGGGAAGAAATATGGGAAGGTAGGTACCCGTTCGAATCCTTCCTTGAGCGATGCCAGATAGCGCGCTGTATCCTTCTCCAGATAATAGGTTTCGGCAAGATACTGCAACATATAGTTGTAATGCACGGTATCTTTCAGCGCTACATAAGAATGATGCAGCGTTGCCTTGGGATCCTTCATCTTATAGCCGGAATATACGGCATAATAGGCAGCCAAAGGAAGATGCTTATCCTTCTGACTGTAATCGTATGACTGGAACAGCGGCTGATTGGCACAATCTATATAACGGTCGAAGAACTTATAGGAATCGGCATACTTCTTCTTACCGAGGAACCACAGTCCACCATTAAAGAGATTGGTGCGGATATGGGAAAGATAATCAGCATGCTGCTTACGGAATTCGATTTCCACCTTTCCCTTTTTGTTAGGAACCATCTCTACAGAATCAAACTGCTGCGCAATCTCGAAGAGCTGTCGGGTGAAATTGAAGAGCTGGGCAGTATCATACTTCTGCTTGAGATAGAGCTTTTCGTTACCCTGCTCGTATTGCTTACGTACGGCATCGAAGTAGAGGTTCCAGATTTTCTTGTTGTTCTGATTGGCAGAATCAGCCAGAAGTTTCTGCATGCTTGCCTGCGCCTGAGGCAGGTTCTTGCCCGACTTCACCTGATCCTTCGCCAATTGTATTTCCTTCTTCTGGGCAAAGCCCGCAGATGGCACAAGAAGGAGCATCCACAATAGGACACTCGCCAAGTTGCGGAAAAACGGATATCCCCATTTACTTCTATATCCGGATATTTTATGTCTCAATCTATTATTTATTTCCATAATCATAATAGTACCAATATGTGTTGCTGTATGTATCGCGGAGAACAGACTGGCGTTCTACCGGATTGCTATACTTACGCTCCATCGACTGATAATCGGAAAAATCGGCATCCATCACGTTGTCGTGAAACTCTACGATAGGATGCGTCCGAAGATGACAATAGAGCAAAATTGCCTCTTTGTAATGAGTTGGCAGCTTGGTCAATTCGTGATACTTAACCAGCCTGCGGACAAATTCATCAAGCTTCTTGTCCAGCAGGAGCGCACAAAGCTCATACTCCTTCGAGAGGCGATACTTCAGGCGATGTTTCTTCATCCAGGGCGATGTTCCATACATCCACACCGGAGCCTGCCACATCAATGCCTTGACGGACGTGCCATTGATATACATCGACTGGCTGCCGCCTACCAATGGATAGGAGAAAAGACGGCTGCCCAGCTCGCCCGTTCTATAAAGACAGGCTATACGGAGCATCGTAAGCGACGAATCGGTCTGCAGGGATTTCTCTCCAACCTCTAAAGCTTTTTCATACTGTTTTTCTTTCATCAGATGTTCCATCTTCATTCTTTCGTGAAAGAGGCGATCATTGTTGGTGATGAAGATAACAGCCAGCATCATCACGACAAGCTGGGAGATGTTCACCCATGAGTAACGCGAAAACCAACCGAAACTATGTGGCTCCTGCTCAAGAGGTTCCAACTGTCTGGCGACCCACATCACGCCAGCCCAGCACAGCAGACTAAAAGGCAGGACAAGCCACCACCAGCCCAACGACACGCCAGCATCTACATGGGTAGGCACATCGGCTATCAGGGCCAGCAAAAGAAATGAAGGGAAATAAGTAAGTCCGTGGAAGCGGCGCTTCACACGGGTCACCGCGTATGCTCCCAACTGCAGCAGAAAGCATACAAAGGTAACAAGCAGCGGTGCAAGCGTATAGAAATAATCTGTCTTACCTTCTGATAAGACATGCTGCGCCACGGCTAGAATATCTGCCTGGTAACAAGCCAGGAATGTATAAGCAAAAACTAAAAAAATGATAGCACAGGCGAAGCGCATCTTCGCCGTGCTATTCCTTTTATGATCCATATATCTATGTTTAATTTTTCTTGAGCACCAGTGCCGAACGGGCTGGCAAGTAGAGCTTCAACCACTCCTTGCGATCGTTCACATACACAGGGTCATAGTTGGTGAGGTGGGTCATCTCGTCATCGTTCAGACCGTTGCCACCAAACGCCTTGTTGTCGGTATCGAGTACCACGCTATAGGCACCGGTAGGTACCAGGAAGCCATAGTCGGTAAACGAGCGGGTTGGCGAGAAGTTGAAGACGAAGAGCAGGTCGCCTCGCATATAAGCGAGTACCTGATCGCCATCATTGTGCCAGATTTCAACAACTGGTGTCTTGTTAAAGTTCTTTTCACTCTTAATTGTCTTGAGCATCTCCTTGTCGAAGTCGCCGAGATAGTGATAGCAGAGATCCTTGTTATCTACCAGATTCCACTGTCTGCGAGCATACTTGTAGCTCCATCCGTTACCCTCGCGAGGGAAATCAATCCACTCTGGATGACCGAACTCATTACCCATGAAGTTCAGGTAACCGCCATTGATGGTAGAAGCTGTAGCCAAACGGATCATCTTGTGCAAGGCAATGCCTCGGTGAACCATATCGTTCTCATCACCCTTCTTGAAGTGCCAGTACATATCAGCATCTATCAGGCGGAAGATGATGGTCTTGTCGCCTACCAGTGCCTGGTCGTGGCTCTCGCAGTAAGAGATGGTCTTCTCGTCTGCACGACGGTTCTTGATCTCCCAGAAAATGCTGGATGGCTTCCAGTCTTCATCCTTCAACTCCTTGATGGTCTTGATCCAGTAGTCTGGAATATTCATTGCCATACGATAGTCGAAGCCATAGCCTCCATCGGCAAACTTGGCAGCCAATCCAGGCATACCGCTCACCTCTTCGGCGATGGTGATGGCATTCTTGTTCACCTCGTGAATCAGACAGTTGGCAAGGGTGAGATAGCAGATTGCGTTATCATCCTCATGGCCATTGAAGTAGTCACCGTAATTGCAGAATGCCTCTCCCAGACCGTGGCTGTAGTAGAGCATAGAGGTTACACCATCGAAGCGGAAACCATCGAAGTGGTATTCGCTGAGCCAGTACTTGCAGTTGCTCAGGAGGAAGTGCATCACCTCATCCTTACCATAGTCGAAGCAGAGACTGTCCCAAGCTGGATGCTCATGTCTGTCGCCAGGGTAGAAGTACTGGTTAGGATCACCGGCAAGATTGCCGAGACCTTCCATCTCGTTCTTCACTGCATGAGAGTGAACGATATCCATAATGACAGCTATGCCATTCTGATGGGCTGTATCGATGAGATCCTTAAGCTCCTCAGGGGTTCCGAAACGGCTGCTGGCAGCAAAGAAGCTGCTAACGTGGTAACCGAAGGATCCATAATAAGGATGCTCCTGGATTGCCATGATCTGAATGCAGTTGTAACCATCCTCAATGATACGTGGCAGCACCTTCTCCTTAAACTCTGTGTAGGTACCAACCTTCTCTGCATCCTGTCCCATTCCGATATGGCACTCATAGATGAGCAGCGGAGTGGTGTTAGGTCTGAAGGTCTTCTTCTTCCACTTGTAAGGCTCAGGGCTCCATACCTGCGCAGAGAAAATCTTGGTCTGCTCATCCTGAACCACACGGTTAGCCCATGCAGGGATACGCTCGCCTTCTCCACCTTCCCAGTGCACTTTCATCTTGAAGAGATCACCGTGCTTCATTGCCTTTTCCGAGAGTTTCAACTCCCAGTTGCCGGTGCCCTTGATACGCTTAGCACGATACTTAGGGCTTTCCTGCCAGCCGTTGAAATCTCCGATGAGATAGATATCTGTAGCATTTGGCGCCCACTCGCGGAACACCCATCCCTTCTCCGTCTTATGCAATCCGAAGTAGTCGTATCCGTTGGCGAAATCGCTGAGCGAAATCTTGCCGTTACGGGTAAGCTGGTTGAGTTTCCAGAGCGCATGCTCATGTCTTCCTACGATAGCAGGCTCAAAGTCTGCCAGATATGGATCGTTCTTCACGAGTCCGATATGTTTTGGGGCAGCAGCCTTCACGGTTTTCTTGGTAGCGCACTTGGCGGTTGCCTTGCAGGTAGCCTTCTTGGCTGTTGTCTTCTTTGCTGTAGTATTTTTAGCTGAAGTTTTCTTTTCTGTTGCCATATATCATGATTTTAGATGGTTCTACTATTTTTATTAAGGTTTTTAAGCCTTTACCTTGAAGATAGCCTTATGGATATCACCCTTGCCGATGCATGGCTGATGACCGTCCTGTGGGAAGAAGATAGCAAACTGGCCTGGCTTGCAGGTTACCAGTGTCTGAGCCTTCACACCAGGATACAAGGTACAATCCTTAGCCTCGTTGTATTCCACTTCCGGGAGATCCTTCACTGGAGAATATCCATAGGTTTCCTCTGTATTCATAGGAATCTGAATATCAATCATCTGACGATGTGCCTCGATGGTAGCTTCTTCCTCGGTCTTGCCGTGAGCTACAGCGATATTCACAAAGAGATCATCACCCAGGATAGGATGCTTGCCGGTCTCCAACTTAGTGAGATCATTCTCGTTGATAAACTTCACTACTTCTGTGAAGAGTGGATTAAGAGAAACATATTTCTCCAAATTGTCTAATGTATCAATTACCATAGTATATTGAATTTTGTGATTGATTTCTACTTTCTTAAGTTTATATTTCAGGAAAGCATAGAAGCGGATAAGCATTTCATTGCCTCTAGTGAGCGTTTCATTGCCTCTAGATTGAATGTGATTCAATCCCAAGCCGGAAGTTTAATCCTCAAATCGCTTTCCGTTCTCATATACACCCTTGGCAGTAACCTGACCATTGCGGTCTTTCTCTACGAATCTGCCATCGCGTGCATCCTTCTTATAGTTGCCCTCGAAGCGCTTGCCGTCCTTGTTTTCCTCGATACAGAAGCCCTCGCGCTTGCCATTGTGATAGACACCCTTGAAGCGGTTGCCGTTGGCGTAATGTATCACCACGTTGCCATCCACATATCCCTTCTTAAACTCGCCTTCAAAGATGTCGCCGTTCTTCTTGGTCAACTTTCCCCTACCGTTCTGCAGGTCGTCTTTCCAGCTGCCAACATAGATGTCGCCATTCTTCCATACGAAAGTACCCTGTCCGGAACGCTGGCCATCCACAAACTGTCCGGTGTATTTCGAACCGCTGGCTGAGCGGAAAATTCCTTCACCGGTACGTTCACCCTGCGAATAATCACCTTCGTATATATCGCCATTATGGAATTTGTAGATACCCTTACCGTCCTGGATATCATCCTTCCAGTCACCAATATAGGTATCACCGTCAGCATATTTAAAGGTACCCTTGCCTGAGCGCTGGTTATCTACCCACTGTCCATCATAGGTGGTTCCATCTCCCCAGTCAAAGAATCCATTTCCATTCTTCATGTCGTTCATCCACTGGCCTTTATATTTGGCACCGTTGGAATAGGTGTAGGTACCTTTTCCCTGTCGCTTATCCTTATACCAGTCGCCGTCATACTTATCACCATTGTAATAGTACATCACGCCATGTCCGTGCTGGAAATCGCGGAACCAGAGTCCTACATACTTATTATTGTTCTGGAAGTAATAGGTACCCTTGCCGTGCTGCTGGTCCTGCAGCCACTGTCCTTCGTATCTCTCGCCATCCGAGAAAGTATATACGCCATATCCGCTGCGCTTTCCCTTGACGTAGGCACCCTCGTAAGTATCACCATTCTTATAAACGGTAGATCCCTTGCCCTGTGGTTTGCCGCTTACCATCTCTCCCTTATACTGACCACCATCACGGGTGATGCAGCTACCGAGCGAGATTTTCTGCGCCGACATGGCAAGAGGCGAACATGCCAGCATCATCGCCAGCATCATCTGCTTACCTGTAAGCAAAAACGTGCTTACAGAAAAATATCTTATAGAATTGTTTTTCTTATCATTCATGTCGTTTATCATCATTTTGATTTCGAAAAGAACCGGTATTACAGCCATTCCCGGACCACCTGATTGCGTGTCCAGATCGGAGTTTGACCGATTCCGAACCGATATATTCGATTCAATCCCCAAAAGTAACGCTTTTTCGGCAAACCGCCAAATAGATTAAGCAAATTTAAGGGAAAAAGAATAAAAATAAGATTTCCAGAAAAAAAAGCTCTTCCGGATACAATAAAACGGGAAATCAGCCGTTATTAGGGGAATAAATGATAATACCATCAAACTAATCAAATAAAATAAGTATGATATTAAACTGCGCCATCATAGATGAAGACCCTGAGGCTTTGGCTTTGCTGAAGCATTATGTTGAGGAGACACCATCCCTCAATCTTATCGGTGCGTACCACAACGCCATCGAAGCTGTAGATGGAATCCACCACAACCATCTCGACATTCTGTTTCTTGCCATCCACATGCAGCAGATCAGCGGACTCGAGTTTGCCAAGCTCGTGCCAATGAACGTAAAGATTATCTTCACCACCGCATTCAAGGAGTATGCCATCGAAGCATACAAGGTGAACGCCTTTGACTATCTGGTCAAGCCTATCCTATACGAAGACTTCATGCAGACATGCCAGAAGGTATTCGACCATTATATGCAGGACGATACCTACAACCCCATCAAGCGCGATGGCTTTGTAGTGGTAAAGAACGAAAGCAGATACACCCGAATTCCTTTCGAGAACATACTCTTTATCGAGAGCGTGAAAGATTACGTGAAGTTCCACATGGCGGACGGACGCAACATCATGACCCTGGGCAACCTGAAACGCCTGGAAGAGAAACTCCCACGCGAGAAGTTCAGAAGAGTGCACCGCTCTTTCATTGCCAATCTAACTAATTTCGACTACATCCAGAACATGAAGGTCATCTATGGCAAACTGGCGGTGCCTATCTCTGACACCAACAAGGATGATGTGGTGAAATTCGTAGAAGAACACGGAATCAACTAACAGATCTGCAGTGGGGATGTAACAAATATTCTAGCATCATGTGCGATTAGGAATCCGAGATCGCGGAATCCCCAAAGCACACTGATGCAAGGCATTCCGCTGTTCCTGGCGGTCATGACATCCACATCACTGTCGCCGATATAGACTGCGCTTTCCCTATCGGCATTCATCTGACGCAAAGCCTCATTTACAGTATCAGGGGCTGGCTTTTTCTGAATATCCTCCCGCTCACCTATAGCCACATCTACCAAGTCGCCAAAGAAATGGCGACAGAGGGCTTGGGTGGCAGCATAGAACTTATTGCTTACCACGGCAATATTCTTGCCTCTATCCTTCAACTCCTGTAACATTTCCATCACGCCCGGATAAGGCTGCGTGGTATCAAGATTATGCATCATATAGTGCTTGCGGAAATCGGCAAACACCTGTTCAAACTTCTCATTTTCCAAACCATCCGGAATGGCACGTTCCATCAATTTCTTGACACCGTTTCCTACAAAGCGGCGCACCTCATCTACGCTACGCTCAGGAAAGCCATTCGTCTTGAGGGCATAATTGCAGCTCGCAGCCAAATCGCCCAGGGTAGAAAGCAAGGTACCATCCAAGTCGAAGATATAGGTGTCGAAATTAAACTGAGCATGAGGCGGCATCTTCTTCACACGGAATTCACCGCCATGAAGGATACAGACATCCTTGGAATAAAGTCGGATTTCATCCGGACCGCTAGACGCATACCGGTTGGTTTTCTCCTCCTCATCATGGCCATAGGCAATACCTGTTCCCATGGTACGATTCTCACCAAACTCCCATCTCTTGAACTGATGGGTCCTGGCATCCACTACCACATATTTATACTCCAGCGGAGCCTCCAAAGCCTGTACGTTGACAGAGAGCACCCAACTGGTTCCGCCCTGATGAATCATCGGAAGATAATGGTCAGTATTCCACTCGCCCAAGGTTGGATGATTACCCAGCAGTGCCACAGCCTCACCCTCGTGAAGCTGAGGAGCAGAAACCTTGAAGATCACGGTCTGCTCGAACAGAGGCAGCTTGGCAACCTCATCACCCGTCCAGACTACCGGAGCCGTATAGTTGATGAAACCGCCCAGCAGCTTGTTCTCATCATCCAGCCAGAAGTCGGACAGGATATAGTTTCTGTTCGCCTCATACACATAGGCTCTAGGAGCAGCAACAGATTCCCTGCGCACCACATTTCCCTCGGCATCTACCACCTTATAATAATAGGCTACAGCCACAAAGGGATGATGACGGTTTTCCAAAGTATGGGTTTCAGCCATCCAATGATAACCATCTATTGTGTTCATCGCCAGATCTACCACCTTCCGCTTTCCGTCACGTGCGAAGAAGGTGATATCAGCATGCAGAGACTCCCCCCACTCTGCCTTGTATGATATTGTAAATTTCATTCTCATATCATCAATCGTTTTAATATGTCAATATTCCTCAGTTTCAATGATGCAAAGGTAATGAAATTCTTCATACCACGGATAAAGAATCGGCGAATTAACCTATTTTAATTGCATACGCTTTGCTATTTGGCATTTTTACTGTACTTTTGCACCAAAATGTTTCAAGAAGAACAGATCAAGTTCAAAGACGAACAGAAATATTTCAAGAAGAAAAGAAAATGTTTTAAGTAGATAAAGAAAATGAAGAAAAAGAAAACAACTTCTAAGTTTTACCTCTATGGCGCCATCGGCTGCATCGCCGTCATCGCCATCGTAGGTTATCTCTACTGCTTCTCATCATTCTCGAAAAGCAGTGAAACCAAGTATGTGTATATCGACGCCGATGACAACATCGACTCTGTATATAATAAGGTGAAACCTTTCGCCAAGAGCATCCCGATGCAGGCATTCCGCACACTCACCCTTCATTCAGGCTATGCCGACCACATCCGCACCGGTAGATACGCCATCCATTCTGGAGACGGAGCACTCAAGGTCTGGCGTCACATGAAGAACGGTTTGCAGGAACCTGTCAACCTCACCATACCTTCCGTACGCACCATCGACAAGCTCGCCGTGGAGCTGAGCAAGAAACTGATGCTCGACAGCACAGAAATCAAGAAGGCACTCACTGATGAGGCGGTTTGCGAGAAGATGGGCTACGATACAGCCACCATCGCCTGCATGTTTATCCCTAACACCTACGATATCTACTGGAATGTATCCATCGAGAAATTCCTGGAACGCATGAAGAAAGAGAGCGACAAGTTCTGGAACTTTGAGCGCACCGAGAAGGCAAAGACGATGAAGCTCACTCCTAACCAGGTGATTACACTTGCCAGTATCGTGGATGAGGAAACTGCCAACAACGGCGAAAAACCGATGATTGCAGGTATGTACTACAACCGACTGATGCTGCGCAATGCAGAGTATCCGGAAGGTATGCCACTGCAGGCTGACCCAACCATCAAGTTCGCCTGGAAGCGTTTCGAACTGAAGCGTATCTACAACAACCTCCTGTACATCAAGAGTCCATACAACACCTACAAGAATCCAGGTCTTCCTCCTGGCCCAATCCGCATTCCATCGGTTGCCGGCATTGATGCCGTACTCAACCATGTAAAGCATGAGTATCTCTATATGTGCGCCAAGGAGGATTTCAGCGGCACCCACAATTTTGCCCGCACCTATCAGGAACACCTGCAGAATGCTGCAAAATATTCCAAGGCACTCAACGAAAGAGGAATCAAGTAAACGATATATCAGAAAACTTGCAAAATGTCTGTCATTTTGCAAGTTTTCTGTTTTTTATTTGGTAGTCTCCCTAAATTGTTGTAAATTTGCAGCATTAAACTATCCATATAAAATAATTTATTACATGAACAGAACGATTATTACAGTAGTGGGCAAGGATACAAAAGGTATCATCGCCAGAGTTTGTACCTATTTGGCAGAGAAGGACGTCAATATCCTGGATATCTCTCAGACCATCGTACAGGAGTACTTCAACATGATGATGATTGTTGACATGGGTAAGATGAATACATCTTTCGAGACTGTTGCCGACGAACTCGCTGATCTTGGCAAGAGCATTGGTGTTCAGGTAAAATGCCAGCGTGAGGAAATCTTCAACATGATGCACCGCATCTAAGTTTATCACTTTTAAAAGCAATAGAAGGAATATGATCAATATATCTGAGGTTATCGAAACCAACAAGATGATTGAGCAGGAGAACTTCGACGTGCGCACCATTACCATGGGTATCAACCTCCTGGACTGTGCCACTTCAGATCTCGACCAGCTCTGTCAGAACATTTATAATAAGATTACCCGCCTCGCCAAGGATTTGGTGAAGACTGGTGAGGACATCTCTAAAGAGTATGGTGTGCCTATCGTAAACAAGCGCATCTCCATCACTCCTATCGCACTCGTGGGCGGCTCTGCCTGCAAGACTACCGATGACTATGTGAAGATTGCCAAGACTCTCGACAAGTGTGCCAAGGAATTGGGTGTCAACTTCCTCGGTGGATACTCTGCCATCGTAAGCAAGGGTATGAGCAAGAGCGATGAGCTCCTCATCCGTTCTATCCCTCAGGCTATGGCTCAGACCGATTTCATCTGCAGCTCTGTAAACGTAGGTTCTACCAAGACCGGTATCAATATGGATGCTGTACGCCTGCTGGGCGAAATCATCAAGGATACAGCTGAGGCTACCAAGGATAATGGTTCTTTGGGTTGCGCTAAGCTCGTTGTTCTCTGCAATGCTCCTGATGATAACCCATTCATGGCAGGTGCCTTCCATGGCGTTTCTGAGGCAGACGCTGTTGTCAGCGTAGGTGTCAGCGGTCCTGGTGTAGTAAAATATGCATTGGAGCAAGTGAAGGGCGAAAGCTTCGAGGTTCTCTGCGAGACTATCAAGCGTACTGCTTTCAAGATTACACGTGTTGGTCAGCTGGTTGCCAAGGAGGCATCACGCCGCCTGAACGTACCATTCGGTATCATCGACCTTTCATTGGCTCCTACTCCAGCCATCGGCGACAGCGTAGCTGATATTCTGGAGTTGATCGGTTTGGAGCGTGCTGGTGCTCCAGGTACAACCGCAGCACTAGCACTTTTGAACGACCAAGTTAAGAAGGGCGGTATCATGGCTTCTTCTTATGTTGGCGGTTTGAGCGGTGCCTTCATCCCTGTTTCTGAAGACCAGGGTATGATCAATGCCGTAGAGGCAGGTGCACTTACCATCGAGAAGTTGGAGGCAATGACTTGCGTTTGCTCTGTAGGTCTGGATATGATTGCCATCCCAGGCGATACAGCAGCTACCACCATCTCCGGTATCATTGCCGATGAGGCTGCCATTGGTATGGTAAACCAGAAGACTACTGCCGTCCGCATCATCCCTGTTGTGGGTATGAAGGTGGGTGATACTGTAGATTTCGGCGGTTTGTTGGGTTATGCACCAATCATGCCGGTTAATCAGTTCAGCTGCTCTGATTTCGTAAATCGTGTAGGTCGCATTCCTGCACCTATCCACAGCTTTAAGAATTAAGACATTTAAAACTTTCCATATCGTTTGGGGGAGGCATCAGTCTATCACGACTGCTTGCCTCCCCCTTTCTTTTGCGGGAAATAGATTATCATACAACTACTTCACCTATCCCTTACAGCTACTTTTCTATGCTGGCACCAAACTGCAGCACATACTTGATCTGCTTGCCGGCAACATAAGAAGGATTCTTCCATTTACCACCCAATACCAGAATAGTAGCTGGCTGATGAGCAGGAACAGCATCTACAGCCTGCTGCAAAGTCATGAAGTTACCCCTACCCTCGGCACTTACTACATAATCGTAATGACGAATGTGCTTCTTCAGCGCAGGAACCTGCTCGGCCAAGGCATCAGCCAATGCATTAGCTACCACATGCGCACCATAGACATTATAATGGGTGTTATCTTTTTTACCCTTTGGAACCTGAGGATTCTCGCCCGGCATAAACCACATGTGAAGCTTTCTGCTGCCTTCGATACCCATCTTGGTTTCAATGTCGTGGGTAATCTTGGTAGCATCCACGAATGGCACATTCAATGCCTTGGCTACATGGCGTGGAGCTACGACATAAGCTCCGTGGGTATCTATGAGCGTATCACTGTTGATGAGTTCCTTGCCATCATATTGTTTGTCACGAAGTTTCTCATCATTGTCATTCTTCAAATCCTCTGAATAATAGCAGCGGCGAACCACACTGTTCAGAAGTACAGGGATGCCACCCTTCTGGCGGGTTTCGTTTACATACTTGGCGAGATGCGCATCAAAGGTACCTCCAGGCTCGGTATAACGATCAGGGAAATGCTTCTCATCATTATGACCAAACTGGATAAGAACATAATCGCCTGGCTGCATCTTGTCTAGAACTTTCTGCCATCTTCCCTCATCCAGGAAGCTCTTGGAGCTTCTGCCGTTTACCGCATGGTTGTCAACGATAATCTGGTCGTCGAAGCAACCTTGCAACACCATACCCCAACCACGTTCCGGACTAGTCTTATACCATTGCTTTTCGGCAGCAGTAGAGTCACCAATAACGAAAATAGTAGTTTTCCTGGAACTGGAAGTCATCATCAGAACCAAGACAAATACAGACAAAAAAGTTATTATTCTTTTCATTGTTTTATATAGTTTGAGTTTTTAAATGTTTCTAGCCCTAAAGCTAATAAAAATCCGCCTCCTATGCAGAGTTTTCACAAATTCACACATAAGAGAACGGACGAATGGTAAATATATACGGTAGAAAAACCTTATACCAGAATTATATAGCCTTTATTATTTCTTAACGACAGCGATGAGCTCCTCTGCAGAAACCAAAGTCTGCTCACCACTCTCCATATTCTTCAATGTAACCTTGCCAGCTGCCATCTCATTCTCGCCAGCGAGAACTACGAATGGAATCTGCTTCGCGTTGGCATAGCTCATCTGCTTCTTCATCTTCGCCTTGTCTGGGAAGATTTCAGTGCGGATACCAGCTGCACGAGCGGCAGTCACGATAGGAAGACAATAGGCAGTCTCTTTCTCACCGAAATTGATGAAGAGCACCTGAGTAGAATTGACCGCCTCCTTTGGATAGAGATCGAGGGCATTGAGCACATCATAGATGCGGTCGGCACCAAAACTGATACCTACTCCACTCAATCCTGGCAAGCCAAAGATACCGGTAAGGTTGTCGTAACGACCGCCACCGGTGATACTACCCATAGGAGTATCAAGCGCCTTCACCTCGAAGATGGCGCCAGTATAATAGTTCAAGCCACGAGCCAAAGTAAGATCAAGCTCAATCTCATTGTTCAGACCAACAGACTTCAAGGTATCAAGGATAAACTTAGTTTCCTCTACACCCTTCAATCCGATTTCAGAACCTTCGAGAACCTTGGAAATCACTTCAAGTTTCTCATCGTTAGAACCTGACAATGAGATGATTGGCTGCAACTTCTCGATAGCCTCTTCAGAAATGCCATCCTTGCGCAGCTCCTCGTTTACATTGTCAAGACCAATCTTGTCGAGCTTATCGATAGCCACGGTGATATCTACGATCTTCTCTGCCTCGCCAATTACCTCAGCGATGCCGGTAAGGATCTTACGGTTATTGATCTTGATGCAGACACGCACACCAAACTTGGTAAAGACTGTATCTACAATCTGCATCAACTCAACCTCGTTGAGAAGAGAATCAGAACCAACCACATCAGCATCGCACTGATAGAACTCGCGATAGCGACCCTTCTGTGGACGGTCGGCACGCCATACTGGCTGAATCTGATAGCGCTTGAAAGGCATCTGCAACTCATCACGATGCTGCACCACGTAGCGTGCGAAAGGCACGGTAAGATCGTAGCGAAGACCCTTCTCGCAGAGCTTTGCTGCCAGCTTGAGTGATCCGAGCGAATGAATATCCTCATCGCTCACCTTATTCATATAGTCACCTGAATTCAAAATCTTAAAGAGCAGCTTGTCGCCCTCCTCGCCATACTTACCCATCAAGGTCTGAAGGGTCTCCATGGCAGGAGTCTCAATCTGCTGGAATCCGTAAAGGGCATACACATCCTTGATGGTGTTGAAGATGTAATTACGCTTTGCCATCTCAACAGGACCGAAATCGCGGGTGCCCTTTGGAATACTTGGTTTCTGAGCCATTTATTTATGTTAAATATTAAATGTTAAATGTTTAATGCCCAGTGCTATGCTCACCCTTAAGCAAACATCATACACCAAACATTAAACACTATCAAATTATTTACGAACAATAGTCTGAGCGCGGTCTGGACCGATAGAGATGATACCAATCTTGGTCTCAAGGAACTCCTCTACGAATGCAATGTAGTCCTTGAATTCCTGTGGGAACTGATCCTCAGAAGTAAACTGAGTCATATCAGTCTTCCATCCCTTGAACTCCTTGTAAACAGGCTCTACGTTATCAATCTCGTAAGGGAAATCTGTAGTAACAGTGCCATCAGGCAACTTGTAAGCCACGCAAGCCTTGATGGTATCGAAACCATCGAGCACGTCGCTCTTCATCATGATAAGCTCGGTTACACCGTTTACCATAACAGAATACTTGAGCTGTACGAGGTCGCACCAGCCACAACGACGCTCACGGCCAGTAACCGCACCATACTCATGACCGAGGTCACGAATCTTGGCACCAGTCTCATCGAAGAGCTCTGTTGGGAATGGACCTGCACCTACGCGAGTACAGTAAGCCTTCATGATACCATAGACATTGCCGATGCGGTTAGGACCGATACCCAGACCGATGCAGGCACCCGCACAGATGGTATTAGAAGAAGTTACGAATGGATAAGAACCGAAGTCAACATCGAGCATAGTACCCTGAGCACCCTCGCAGAGGATGTCCTTGCCAGAGCGGAGCACCTTGTTGATTTCCACCTCGCTGTCGATGAGCTTAAACTGCTTCAAGTATTCGATGCCCTCCATCCAGGTTTTCTCTACCTCAGTGATATCGAAATCAGTATATCCGAGGCTAGCGATAGTCTTGAGATGAGCAGCCTTGTGAGCCGCATACTTCTCCTCGAAGTTTTCGAGGATATCACCCACGCGAAGACCAGTACGGCTTACCTTATCAGTATAAGTAGGGCCAATACCCTTACCAGTAGTACCTACCTTGTTCTTGCCCTTAGAAGCCTCAATGGCAGCATCGAGCACACGGTGAGTAGGCATGATGAGATGCGCCTTCTTAGAAATGTAGAGACGGCTCTTGAGGTCATGGCCACTCTTCTCCAAATCCTTAGCCTCGCCCATAAAGAGGTCTGGAGCCAAGACTACGCCGTTACCGATGATGTTTACCTTGCCACCCTGGAAGATACCAGAAGGGATAGAACGAAGAACATACTTCTCGCCTTCGAACTCGAGAGTATGACCCGCATTAGGACCACCCTGGAAACGAGCAATGACATCATACTTAGGGGTCAAAACATCAACCACCTTACCTTTTCCTTCATCGCCCCACTGCAAACCGAGCAGGACATCTACTTTACCTGTGTTCATTTCTATAAAATATAGTTATTTTTATTACTTATCGTTTTTCTTGCGTGTAAGCTTTGCCTGGCATGTACTGCATACGCCGTAGATATAGAGGGCGAAAGTATCCTTTCGGAAACGCTGCAGCTTGAGGTCATTCACTGCTGCCGTAACAGCCGGCACATTGATCTCCGTTACCTGCCCACACACGCTGCACACCTGATGGATATGGCTATCATTGTAATAGCACGCCTCGTATTTGGTACCATCCACCAGGCTGTGTCTCATCACGAGCCTCAGCTCGATGAAGAGATGCATTGTATTATAGAGCGTAGCTCTGCTCACCCGGAAGTTTCTCTTCGTGAGCTCAGCATCCAGCTCTTCAAGAGTGAAGTGTCCATCAATGCTATAAACCGCATCCAGAACTGCATATCTTTCCGGGGTCTTGCGGTGATGATTGCACTCCAAATATGTGTCCAAGATTTCACGAACCTTGGCTTTATTTTTCTCAGTCATAATCCTTGTTAGTTACATAAAACGCACAAAGATACTCATAATTCCGGACATAAGGGCATATTTAAATTTAAAAAAACTAAATTGCCCTATTTTTGATGATTTTCCTGCTGTTTCTTCACCAATCTGATGGCTGTTTAGGGATTATTGATGCAAATTGCCACAAAAGCCCCGACCAATTACTCTGCTAATTTAAGTATTTCAGCATAGATGCGCTGCACAGGCAAGCCCATCACGTTGAAGTAACTGCCCTTGAGTCCGGTACATCCGATGTAACCTATCCATTCCTGGATGCCATAGGCACCCGCCTTGTCGAATGGTTTGTAATGGGTGATATAATAATTGATTTCCCATTCTTCAAATTCCTTGAAACTTACTTCCGTACATACCGAGAACTTGCGCTGTTCTTTCTTCGTATTAAGACATACGCCCGTAACCACATGGTGAGTCTTGCCGCTCAACATCTTGAGCATGCGAACCGCATCATCGGCATTCTGCGGTTTTCCGAGAATGATTCCCTTACCCTCCTGATCGTTCTGTTCATCAGCAGCAGGAGCTATCACTACGGTATCTGCTGTAAGAATGAGCAAATCATCGGAGGAGGATTTGCCTGAAGATTTTTCTGAAGTAGAATCTTCAGAAACCTCTTCAGAAGCCTCATCTCCATTCAATAAAGAGCGATAAGCATCCGCTTTCTTCTGAGCAATATACTCTGCCACATCGTATGCATCCAAATCTTCAGGATAGCTTTCATCAATACCACGCAATACCTTCACCTCGAAATTAACATCCAATCCTGCCAACAACTCCCTGCGGCGTGGCGAATTGCTCGCCAAAATAATCTTATACTTCATCTGTTTATTTACTTTGAACTTTGAGCTTTGAACTTTGAACTTTATGATTACCATCCAAACGCCTTGGCATTGGAAAGCCAATGGCCCTGGGCACGAAGCACCTGCTCTACAATATCCCTGCCCACTCCTTCGCCACCATTGGCAGAAGAGACATAGCAGGAAATCTCCTTGATATCAGAGCAGGCATCGGCTGGGCAGCACGGGCAGCCACAACGACGCATCACCTCATAATCCGGGATATCATCACCCACATAGATGATTTCCTCATCAGAAAGCTGATACTTCTCCAGAAAAGCATCATAGGTATTGATTTTTACAGCACATCCCATATAGATATCCTGCACACCCAATCCCTCATATCGCTTGCGGATAGCCTCGGTAGTTCCGCCCGTAAGAATGACGATGCGCACACCCACCTTCTGAGCCAACTGGATGGCGTAGCCATCCTTGATATTCACGGTGCGAAGAGGTTCACCCGTACTGGCAAGCGTAAAGGTCTGGCGGGAAAGCACGCCGTCCACATCAAATACAATTGCCTTTATCTTCTTCAAATCGTAATTAATCATACTTGAAAACTTTTTCTATTTAGTAATCAGACACTTGAACTCTATTCCTTGATACTCAGCTTATGAATACTCATGCTCATTCTGTCATAGATATCCTTCATCTGCGGATTCGACTTGAGCAGAGCTCCCTGCGCCCGAAGCACATTCTCATCATACCTTACAGCCGGCCCCGTCTGTGCATCTTTCGGATTCAGCTCGTGCACCTTCGCCGCCGTCTCGTCTATCAACGGAAGCATCACATCGAACGGTATTCCGTGCTCCTCCAGGATTTCCTGGCTCAAGGCATAGCAATGATTCACGAAATTGCAGGCAAAGACGGCAGAGAGATGCAGGTACTTGCGGTCTTCACTCGCCAGATGATACACCCTGCTGCTCACCTGATGCGCCACATCACCGATCAGCTGCAAGGCATGCTCATCATTCGCCTCGATAAAACAAGGTATCTGAGAGAAATCCACCTCACGCTGCTTGGAGAAAGTCTGCATCGGATAAAGCACACCATAATGTAAAGCCATTCCCTGGAAAACATCCATTGGGATAGAGCCTGCCGTATGCAGAAAAACCTTGGTCTCCTTTCCTTTGCAGAGAACAGGAATCAACTCCACAATAGCACTATCCTTCACCGAAACGACGTACAGATCTGCATCTGAGCGAACATCTGATATATCCGAAACAGGCTGTGCGCCCACCTCGGAAGCCAGAGCCGTAGCCGATGGCATCGTGCGGCTGAACACCTGCACCACATCATGACCTGCGGCAAATATCGCCTTCCCCAAATGAGTGGCAAGATTGCCAGCACCAATCAATATCACCTTCATATCTTTTTCTTTTTCAATCTTATTTTTACCTAAAGCCATCAAGCCGCTTTACGCAAGCCATCAGACCATTTTTACCTAAACAATCCTTGATAATGTGCAAAAATACTAAAAAAGAGCCACACAATGGAAGAAAACTTGTTTTTTTATAATTAATTTATTATTTTTGCAATGTGAAAAGAATAGAAGTAAGAATATATTCGGAAAACGAGGAGCTGCCCCATCTGCTGGAGGGCAACTTCTTCCATAGCTTGGAACTCTTCCAGATAGGTGAAAAAGTACCAAGCGACACCCCCATTATGGCTGTAGCTACCCAGGAAGGAAGAGTAGTCGGACAAATGCTAGCCATGATACACCGCCGCCATATCCTTATTCCACCTTTTATATATACACATGCGCACGTACATGGAGAAGGAGCCTATCTGGACGAAGAGACCGCCGAAGCCACCTTCCCTACCCTGCTGCATGCGATGACCCGCGAACTCGCCCGCCGACATACCCTCTACATCGAATTTTCAGAGATACAGAAAAAGATGTTCGGCTACCGACATTTCCGTCGCACGGGCTATTACCCTATAGCTTGGCAGGAAGTATATAATTCGCTACACAGCAAGACGCCGGAAGAGCGTCTCACCGAAAAGGCTAAAATGCAGATTGAAGCAGCAGAAAGAAAGGGATTGAAATGCCATAGTACTTCTGACGAAAACGAAGTGGGAAAATTCTATCAACTCTACAGAAACTTCTACAAGATGAAACCTCGCCGCTATGTGCCACCAAGAGAATACTTCGAGCAAATAAGCAAAAGCAGCGAAGCAAAGGTCTTTGTGACAACCTACGACAAGAAACGGCTGGGTATCAAGAAAGCATCTTACGAAAACAAGATACTGGGCGGATGCACCATGGCCTTCAGCGACAGCGATGCTTATCTTTGGCATCTGGCATCGCTCAGGAAGAGTTACCGGTATCTGCATCCCGACGCCCTGACCGTCTGGCACGCCATCCAATACGCCCACCAAAGGGGCTTCAAGCACCTGCACTTTATGGATGTAGGCTTACCTTGGAAGCGAAATCCGTATAGAGAATTCATTCGCAGCTTCGGAGGCAAGCCCGTGGCAAAATACCGCTGGTTCAGATGCAACATCGGCATCATCAACAGACTGATGAAATGGATATACAAGCTTTAAAGCTGTCCGATTGCCTTATCCAGCAATTCGAGACCGCGATCGGTACAGAAACCACGAATCATAATGAGAGTGAAATTATCGAAGAGCTCCTGCATCGTAAATCTCTTATAGAGCTGCTGATGCATCATCTCTGACATACAGATTCTCGAAGACTCATAAACCACCTCGAAATTTACATCCTTGCGGAAGTATCCCTCATCTACACCAGCCTGGAAGAAGCGCATGCTATCATCATATTCCTTATCATGCTCCTCTTTCAGGAACTCCAGGATGCGGGGCATTCTATGAATCTCCTCATAGAAAACTACACCCACCTGCTGGTTACGCTCCATCTGAAGGCGATAGATATAGCCAATCACATCCATTACATTACGCGCATGCGCAAAAGCATACTCTTCAACGCGGGCCTTGTATTCTGCCCGCTCTATCTTCATTCCTGCAAGCAGCAGTTCCTCCTTGTCGCCGAAGATCTCATACACCGTACGCTTCGACACACGAAGTCCACGAGAAATCTCATCCATCTTCACCGCCTTCACGCCGCGCTGGTGAAACTCTCTCATGGCATAAGCTATGATCTTATCGCGCAATTCCTTTCTATATTGATTAATTTCTGCCATATCTCTTATTTTAATGGTTTGTTGCATATCCGATTCTGCCAACTCCATATAGCAAAACCGCATCCTTTAAATAATTTTTGTGCAAAGATACAAAAAAAAATAAAAATCCATCTTTTTTTAATAAGTTTTTTATTACCTTTGCACAATCTTTAAGATAAAACGCATTTTTTGCGAAAAACAGAAAGAAATAGAATCATTAAACCAATACATTGTTATGGTAAAAATCACAAAAGAGGCGGCTCTCGAATATCACGAAGCAGGCCGTCCTGGTAAGATTGAGGTTAAACCAACAAAACCTTATCACACACAAACGGACTTGAGTTTGGCGTATTCACCAGGTGTAGCTTTCCCATGCTTGGAGATTCAGCAAAACCCAGACGAAGTTTACAAATACACAGACAAGGGTAACCTGGTGGCTGTGATCAGTAACGGAACTGCTGTGCTCGGACTTGGCGACATCGGTGCGATGAGCGGCAAGCCAGTAATGGAAGGTAAAGGATTGCTGTTCAAGATTTATGGTGGAGTGGATGTCTTCGATATCGAAATCGACGAGAAAGATCCAGAGAAATTCTGCGAGACCGTTGAGAAGATTGCACCTACTTTCGGTGGTATCAACCTGGAGGATATCAAGGCGCCTCAGTGCTTCTACATCGAAGAGCGCCTGAAGAAGACCCTCGACATCCCTGTGATGCACGATGACCAGCATGGTACTGCCATCATCTCAGCTGCAGGTTTGAAGAACGCCCTCGAAGTAGCCGGCAAGAACATTGCCGACGTGAAGATTGTGGTTAACGGTGCCGGAGCTGCAGCCATCAGCTGTACCAAGCTCTACGTTGCCCTCGGTGCACAGGTGAAGAATATCGTCATGCTCGACTCTAAGGGTGTAATTACAAGCGACCGTGAGAACCTGACAGAGCAGAAGAAGTTGTTCGCTACCGACCGCCGTGATGTTCACACACTCGAAGAGGCTGTGAAGGGTGCCGATGTATTCGTAGGACTCAGCAAGGGCAACGTACTCTCTAAGGATATGATCCGCTCTATGGCTGACAGCCCTATCGTATTCGCACTCGCCAACCCTGTACCAGAAATCAGTTACGAGGATGCTATGGACAGCCGTCCTGACGTATTGATGTCAACAGGCCGTTCCGACTATCCAAACCAGATTAACAATGTTATCGGTTTCCCATATATCTTCCGTGGTGCACTCGACGTTCACGCCCGTGCCATCAACGAGGAGATGAAGATGGCTGCCGTTCACGCCATCGCCGACCTGGCTAAGCAGCCTGTGCCAGACGTAGTGAACGACGTATATCACGTAAACGACCTTACATTCGGTCCTAAGTATTTCATTCCAAAGCCAGTTGACCCACGCTTGATTACAGAGGTATCTGCAGCAGTAGCCAAGGCAGCAATGGAAAGCGGCGTAGCTCGCACCCCTATCAAAGACTGGGAGAAGTACAAGCAGGAATTGCGCCAGTTGCTCGGCCAGGAGACCAAGCTCACCCGCAAGCTCCACGATACAGCCCGCCTCCACCCACAGCGCGTAGTATTCGCAGAGGGCGGTAACCCAACCATGCTGAAGGCTGCTGTCCAGGCAAAGAACGAGGGTATCTGCGAGCCTATCCTGCTGGGCAACCCAGACCGCCTGAACCGTGTGGCAAGCCGACTGAAGCTCGACCTCTCAAACATTGAGATTGTTGATATGCGTGCTGACAACGAACAGGGTCGCCGTGCCAAGTTTGCCAAGCACCTGGCAGAGAAGCGTGCCCGCGAGGGTTACAGCTTCGAAGAGGCTTACGATAAGATGTACGAGCGCAACTACTTTGGTATGTCTATGGTTGAGCAGGGTGATGCTGATGCATTCATCACTGGTCTCTACACCAAGTACAGCAATACCATCAAGGTAGCCAAGGACGTTATCGGCATCCGTGATGAGTACAAGACATTCGGAACCATGCACATCCTCAACACTCAGAAGGGCGTATATTACATCGCAGATACACTGATCAACCGTCACCCAGACGAGGATGTCCTCACCGACATCGCCAAGTTGTCTGCCGGAACCGTGAAGTTCTTCAACGAGGAGCCAGTAATGGCTATGTTGAGCTACTCTAACTTCGGTACCGATGCCATCGGTTCTCCTGTAAAGGTAAAGAAGGCAGTGGCAGAGATGCAGAAGGAGTTCCCAGACCTCGCTATCGATGGCGAGATGCAGGTAAACTATGCACTCAACAAGGATCTCCGCGATGAGAAGTATCCATTCTCACGTCTCAAGGGCAAGGATGTGAATACATTGGTATTCCCTAACCTGAGCAGTGCAAATGGTGCATACAAGCTTCTCCAGGGCTTGAACCCAGAGGCTGAGATCATCGGCCCTATCCAGATGGGATTGAACAAGCCTATCCACTTCACTGACTCAGAGAGCAGTGTACAGGATATCGTAAACATCACAGCCGTAGCTGTAATCGATGCTTACGTGGAGAAGATCAAGAATCAGAAATAATTTTTGTTTGAGAGGCAAATCTGCCTCTTGCCATACTTGAGGCAGGAACTTGTGAAAGCTCCTGCCTTTTTTGTTGCTGTAGTCTTTCTTTTGTATCTGTAGCCACCTTTTCTTGTATCTGCAGCCATCCTTTCTACTCTTTTTTATGTGAACGATAGTTAAATATCGCCTCTGTGCTCCCACACACTTGATATAGAGCAAAAAAACATCGCAAAAAATTTGGTGATATAGGAAATAAGCCTTACCTTTGCAGCAGTTATCCTGAAAACAATCTTTTTACCTTAAGGAAAACTAATACCTATTGAAGATTTGGAGCGGTAGCCTGTGAAGGTCATCGCTTTTTTTGTTTATACCCCCTTTTTTGTTAACGACCCTACGTCTTATACCCACTTTTTGTTAATAACCATACTTCTTTGTTAATTCTTCCTAAAAGAAGAAAGATTTTCATCCCCCTATTCTCTTATTTCAAAGAAAGTTAGTAATTTTGCACCCCGAATGCTCATGGATTGGGCAAATATTACAGAAAAAGTTAAGTTCGTTGGGGCTCGGTAAAGATCCGGCACGATGCAGGACGCCTCGCGGAAAAACCCGTTTATATAAATAATTAAATGTACGCAATCGTAGAAATTAACGGTCAGCAGTTCAAGGCTGAGGAGGGCAAGAAGCTCTTCGTACATCACATCAAGGATGTTGAGGCAGGTCAGACTGTTGAGTTCGACAAGGTTTTGCTCGTTGACAAGGACGGCGCAATCACTGTCGGTGCACCAGCTGTAGAGGGTGCAAAAGTAGTAGTAGAAGTAGTGAACCCACTCGTTAAGGGTGACAAGGTTATCGTCTTCAAGATGAAGCGCCGCAAGGACTATCGCAAGAAGAACGGTCACCGTGCACAGTTCACTGAAGTATCAATCAAATCTGTAATCGCTTAAAATTAGGAGGAATTAGAAAATGGCACATAAGAAAGGTGTTGGTAGTTCTAAGAACGGCCGTGAATCAGCTTCACAAAGATTAGGCGTTAAGATCTGGGGTGGTCAGAGCATCATCGCAGGTAACATCATCGTTCGCCAGCGTGGTAACAAGCACTTCCCAGGTGAGAATGTAGCTCAGGGTAAGGATGATACATTGTATGCTTTGGCAGACGGTATCGTTTACTTCCACAAGGGCCGCAAGGACAAGAGTACAGTTTCTGTTCTCTCTCCAGAGGTTTACGCTGAGAAGACTAAGAAAGCTGACGCTTAAATTTTAAAGTTTTAGAAAAAACTATTCCAAACAAACAACATAGAAGCCTGCTCATACCTAGAGCAGGCTTTCTTCGTTTAACCCCATAAAAACCACGAAAAAACTTTAATTCTACCCTTCTCTGCAAAAAAGTTGGCATTTTTTTGCGCTATCACAAATATTTTTTGTAATTTTGCCTTCAAATAGGAAAATTAATATAAAAAAGAAATTTTATGCTTACACTTAAACTCATCAGTGAAGAAACTGAACGTGTAGTTAAAGGTCTCGAAAAGAAGCATTTTCCAAATGCTCGTGAGGCAGTAGAGAAAGTTTTGGAGTACGACAAGATTCGTCGCGAAGCTCAGCAGAAGTTGGATAACAACAAGCAGCAGGCTAATCAGTTTGCCAAGCAGATTGGTGCCTTGATGAAGGAAGGCAAGAAAGAGGAAGCTGAGAGCGCTAAGGCTCAGGTAGCTATGCTCAAGGCTGATGCCAAGGCTCTGGAAGAGATCATGGAGAAGGCTCAGAACGATATGACCAACCAGTTGCTCGAAATCCCTAACATTCCTTGCGAGCAGGTTCCTGAAGGTAAGGATGCGGCTGACAATGTAGTTGTAAAGGAAGGCGGCGAGAAGCCTAACCTCGGTGCAGACGCTCTCTGCCACTGGGATCTCCTGAAGAAGTACAACCTCGTTGACTTCGACCTCGGTGTGAAGATCACAGGCGCTGGTTTCCCTGTATATATTGGCAAGATGGCTCGCTTCCAGCGTGCTCTTGAGGCATTCTTCCTCGACGAGGCCCGCAAGAGCGGATACCTGGAGATTCAGCCTCCATACGTAGTAAACGAGGATTCTGGTCGTGGCACAGGTCAGTTGCCAGACAAAGAGGGTCAGATGTATCACGCTAATCTCGACAACCTCTTCCTCATCCCTACAGCCGAGGTTCCTGTAACCAACATCTTCCGTGATGTTATCCTCGATGAGAAGGATCTCCCTATCAAGCGTTGTGCTTATTCTGCCTGCTTCCGTCGTGAGGCTGGTAGCTATGGTAAGGACGTTCGTGGCTTGAACCGCCTGCACCAGTTCGACAAGGTAGAGATTGTACGCATCGATAAGCCAGGTCACTCATACGAGAGCCTGAACGAGATGCTCGACCACGTAGAGGGTCTCTTGAAGAAGCTGGAGTTGCCATACCACATCCTCCGTCTCTGCGGTGGTGATATGAGCTTCACCTCTTCAATCTGCTACGACTTCGAGACATGGAGTGCAGCACAGGGCCGCTGGTTGGAGGTTTCATCAGTATCTAACTTCGAGAGCTACCAGGCTAACCGTCTCCACTGCCGCTATCGCCATGCAGAGGACAAAAAGATTGAGCTTTGCCACACCCTGAACGGTTCTGCTCTCGCCTTGCCACGTATCGTAGCAACCATCCTGGAGAACAACCAGACTCCAGAGGGTATCCGCGTACCTAAGGTATTGGTTCCTTACTGCGGATTCGAGATGCTCGATGACAAGAACTTCGATTAATTCGATTCATTCGATAAAACATCGATTCATTCGATAAAATTAAAATAAAACATATTGTACGAGGATAACTTCGGCTACCCCATAAAGGCGGCCGCAGTTATCCTTTTGCATTTTATATACCATGAGCAAACATCAAGACAACTAATTAAGAAATAGAATCACAGATAGTATTCAACATAAAAAGTTAATAGCCCATGAACAAGATTATCAAGAAAATACAATACTCAGAAAAGGTATTCCGTTTCGATGTGGAAGCTCCACTCATCGCCAAGAGCCGCAAGGCTGGCAACTTTGTGATTATCCGTGTAGATAACAACAGCGAGCGCATGCCACTGACCATCGCCGATGCCGACATCGAGAAAGGCACCATCACGCTGGTGGTACAGAAGGTAGGACTCTCCTCTACCAAGCTTTGCGCCCTGAACGAGGGCGATGAGATTCACGACGTGGTGGGACCACTCGGCAACCCTACCCACATCGAGAACTTCGGTACCGTAATCTGTGCCGGTGGTGGCGTAGGTGTAGCTCCCATGCTCCCTATCATCAAGGCACTCAAGGCAGCAGGCAACCGAGTGCTCAGCGTGATTGCTGGTAGAAGCAAGGACCTCGTCATCATGGAAGACGAAGTGCGTGCATCCAGCGACGAACTCATCATCATGACCGACGATGGAAGCTACGGCGAGAAAGGCGTAGTAACCATAGGCATCGAAAAGCTCATCAACCAGGAACATATAGACAAGGTGTTCGCCATCGGTCCTCCTATCATGATGAAGTTCTGCTGCCTCTTAACCCAGAAATATAATCTTTCTACTGATGTATCGCTTAATACCATCATGGTAGATGGTACCGGTATGTGCGGAGCCTGCCGTCTCACCATCGGCGGCAAGACCAAGTTTGTCTGCATCGATGGTCCGGAGTTTGATGGCGCCCAGGTAGATTGGGATGAGATGTTCAAGCGTATGGGCACCTTCAAGGATGTAGAGCGCGAGGAGATGGAGCACTTCGAGGAACACCTGGCTACGGTGGATGCCGAAAAGAAGAAGGAGACTACAGACATTACGATGGATGTGGAGCCTACCGATGCACCAATAGAAGAACTGACAGACCGTAACGCAGAGTGGCGCAAGGAGTTACGTGCTTCGATGAAAGCAAAGGAGCGCACCGCTATCGAGCGCGTCAAGATGCCAGAGCTGGACCCAGTATATCGTGCAACTACCCGCACCGAGGAAGTGAACATCGGTTTGACCAAGGAGATGGCTTTGACCGAGGCAAAGCGCTGTCTCGACTGTCCGAAGCCTACCTGTATGGAGGGCTGCCCAGTGAGCATCAACATTCCATCCTTCATCAAGAACATCGAGCGTGGGCAGTTCCTTGCCGCAGCCAAGGTTCTGAAGAACACCTCTGCCCTCCCAGCCGTTTGCGGTCGTGTTTGTCCTCAGGAGAAACAGTGCGAGAGCAAGTGCGTACATCTCAAGATGAACGAGCCAGCCGTAGCCATCGGCTACCTGGAGCGTTTCGCAGCCGACTACGAGCGTCAGAGTGGCAACATCTCTGTGCCTGAGTGCGATGAGGCAAACGGCATCAAGGTGGCGGTAGTGGGTTCAGGTCCTTCCGGCTTGAGCTTTGCTGGCGATATGGCGAAGAAGGGATTCGACGTCACCGTGTTCGAGGCTCTGCACGAGATTGGCGGTGTATTGAAATATGGTATTCCAGAGTTCCGATTGCCAAATACCATCGTAGATGTAGAGATTGAGAATCTCCAGAAGATGGGTGTGAAGTTCATTACCGACTGCATCGTGGGCAAGACTATCTCCGTGAAGAATTTGGAAGAGCAGGGATTCAAGGGCATCTTCGTAGGTTCGGGAGCAGGACTCCCTAACTTTATGAATATCCCTGGCGAGAACGCCTTGAACATCATGTCATCCAACGAGTATCTTACCCGTGTGAACCTGATGGATGCAGCCAATCCTCATACCGACACCCCTATCAACCTGGGTAAGAAGGTGGTGGTAGTAGGTGGTGGAAACACTGCAATGGATAGCTGCCGCACCGCAAAACGTCTGGGAGCCGAGGTAACATTGGTTTATCGCCGTTCGGAGGCAGAGATGCCAGCCCGACTTGAGGAGGTGAAGCATGCCAAGGAAGAAGGCATCAACTTCATGACCTTACATAATCCAAAGGAATATGAGGCGGATGAGAAGGGCGCAGTAAAGGCTGTGGTCTTGGATGTGATGCAGCTCGGTGAGCCAGATGCTAGCGGCCGTCGCCGTCCGGAAGCTACAGGCGAGACCATCACTTTGGAGTGCGACCAGGTAATCGTAGCAGTTGGTGTAAGCCCTAACCCACTCGTTCCTCAGAGCATTGAGGGATTGGAACTCGGCAGAAAGAATACGATTGCCGTAAATGACCAGATGCAGAGTTCTATTGAGGAAATCTATGCTGGCGGCGACATCGTAAGAGGTGGCGCTACCGTGATTCTTGCCATGGGAGATGGTAGAAAGGCTGCGCTCAATATGAGTGAGAAGCTTTTGAAGAAATAGATTAAAAAAAAAACAGAACTTTCGCATATGCGAAAGTTCTGTTTTTTTATACTATAGATTGAATCTCAAACCGAACTGGAGATTGAAATTCAGCTTCTTATCCTTGAAGGTATTTTCCACATGACTTCCGTTATCGAAATAATATTTGGCACCCGGTTCGATATACAGACCCACCTTTGGCGTGATGTCATACTGCGCACCGAGCGAAGCCTTTCCAGAGAACTGCACTCTGTCTCGCTTGGCATTCTCTTTCTTTACTCCCTCTTCTTCGGTATCATTCTTCACATTGTAATCAGCCTCAGCACCAGCCATCACATAAGCATGGAAGCCTCCACTCTGCCAGAATTCATAATTCAATCCCACCGGAATACCCACATAATGAAGCACCTGATGAACATTGTAGCTACTACCTGGTGCGTATGGATAAAAATCAGAAGAAGTGCGTGTATATACCATACCCGTACTCAAAGACAGACGAGGGGCAATACCAAAGGCTACCTGCAAACCAACAGATACTGGAGCATGATGCTTGGCATTCACCTGCTGTTTTCTTTGAATCGCCTTATAGGATGCCAAGAGATATTCTTCTCCATATATGCCTCCAGCCGTCGGATCAGGGATGACACCCGGCAGCGGTTCTGTCATCGTTCCATAGCTAAAATCATTATAGCCTCCAGACGCGTCGGAATTCACACCGCCCAAACTTGGCGTCAGGTTTTCGGCATAGAGTTGCATCGACCAGCCAGAAACCTCCTCATTTTTTTCAAAATGATAAGATTGAGAAGCATACGCTGCCGCATGATGATCGGTAGAGCGGGTTAAGGCCTTATAATCGGAAGACTTATCGGTAGCCTTATCCTCAGATACTGGGTCTGCCGGCTCAGGGTTCTCGGCAAGCAAAGAGATTTCATTCTCAGATTCTTTCTCAAGAACATTACCCATCTTCTTTTGAGATGCAGCGGATTGCAAATCCGCTGAAACAACGAGGGATGGAGCTGGCTGGGATGCAGCGGATTGCAAATCCGCTGAAACAACGTGGGATGAAGCTGGTTGAGATGCAGCGGATTGCAAATCCGCTGAAACAACGTGAGATGGAGCTGGCTGGGATGCAGCGGATTGCAAATCCGCTGAAACTGCAGGAGATGAAAGAGATGCCAATTGCAGATTACCCTTTTCTACATCCTCCTGGTGCAGATAAACATAGCTTCCACCTATTCCCAATAATGCCACAGCTGCTGCTGCCGCAGACCATCGCTTGAAATAGACAATCCTGGCATTCTTTTTAGCCTCTGAACTGTCGTGTAAAACCCTGGCATCCTTTTTAGCCTCTGAACCAACGTGTAAATCTATAGATTCAGAGTTTTCTGAAACTATCGTCTGTGGATTCGTCGAAACGGATTCTATATTTTTCTGAGCAAGCGATTGTTCAATGCCTGCCCACAAGTCGTGGCTGACAGACTCCTGATAGCCTGCCAACTGGTCTTGAAGTTTGCTTGTCCAATCTTGATTACTCATATTCTTTCTCGTTTATATTATTTAGATATTCATTTATTTTCTTTGCCAGAAACTTCTTGGCTCTTAGATATTGCGAAGCAGAGGTACTCTCCTTGATACCCAGCAGATCAGCAATCTCCTTATGGCTCCTTTGCTCAAACACAAACATGTTCAGAACCAGTCGATAGCCCTCGGGCAATTCACCGATCATCTTCGTCAATACGGCAGGTGGCACCCGTTCTACCTCCGGTTCGTCGTCACTCACATCTTCCGGAACTTCATCCACGAAAGTGATGCGACTCTGCCTTCGGGTAAAGCTGATAGCCTCATTTGCCACAATCCGGAGAAACCACGCCTTCAGCGAACCTTCTCCCCTGTACTCGAAGTTGGCAATACCAGAGAAAAGTTTCACAAAACTATCCTGCACCACATCCTCCGCATCATCACGTAAAGGGACATACCTCAGCGCTACCGCCATGGCATATCCTACGTAGCGGTCGTAGAGCCGGTGCATCGCCGCCCGACTGCCGCCTTTGATGTCGTGCAAAAGTAGTTTTTCAGATTCCAATTTTCTCTATCTTTTATGTATTAAACGAATATCAACACAAAACCTTGCACCAAAAAATGAACTTTTTTTGATGCAAGGTTGTTTTTATACCGAGATAACCATTCCCTCATTGGTGAGATAGCTTTCCTCGAAAACCTCTTTGGCTTCTTTCAGCAGAACCGTCTCATCATTATATCTCGCACTATAATGTCCCAGGAGCAACTTGCCTACCCCGGCAGCCTTTGCCACCATCGCAGCCTGCTTCGCCGTACTATGGTTGTAGATCTTAGCCCGGTCTTCCTGCTCCGAAGTATAAGTACTTTCATGATAAAGCACCGTAACCCCCTTCACCTTTTCCCAGAGATTCGGAATATATCGGGTATCACTCATATAGGCATAACTGCGGGGCTCATCGGCAGGTGTCACCAGACGGGCATTCGGAATCACTTCACCATCTTCGTTGGTCCAGTCAGCCCCATTCTTGATGTTGTTGATCTGACTGATTGGGATGCCGTAGTAATCTATCATATCCCTCTTGATATGAGGCAGCGTAGGTTTCTCTCTGAAGATATAGCCGCAGCATGGCAGACGATGTTTCAGAGGCACCGTCTCCACCGACAGAGAATGATCTTCATAAATGATCTGCTGCTTCTCCGTATCCACCGGAATCATCTCCATCTCATACTCCATCGTCTGCATAAAGAAGTCAACCTGTTGTTTAAACAGAGGAGCATAATCCTTTGGAGCATAGACTCTTAACTTAGATGTTCGTCCGAGCATTCCCAGCGTAGAAAGCAAACCCATCAAGCCGAAGCAATGATCACCATGCATGTGGGTGATGAAGATGGCATTGAGCTTGGAGAAATGGATATGGGAACGACGGAACTGCATCTGTGCTCCCTCGCCACAATCTATCATATAGCACTTTCCCCGCATCTCTATAAGCTGCGAGGAAGCATTGTGTTTCAGGGTTGGCAGCGCACTGCCACACCCCAGTATATGTATCTTAAATGGTTCCAACTTTATCTAAAATTTAGAATGACAATTTACTCCTGGCGCTTGAAGACATAGATGCCCTGGGTATTCTCCAGCATCAAGCTGTCAGAGCCCAGTTTGTCGATGGCAAAGGTATCCTTGTTGAGCAGGAGCTTTCCGTTCAGGATTTTCCATGAAGTCCAAGGATTGGTCTCAGCCTTCACATTGTTTTTTACCTCTCCGCCTTCCAGCAAGTCGAAGTTCTTGTCGAGTGAAGTCCACTTGCCCAAGAGTGAAGTAAGATTGATGATTTTCTGTGCCATCATCTCTCCATCCTGTGCCTTGTAACCGATAAGAGCGATGCGGTCGCCTGCCAGCAAACCACCCAGCACGATGTCTGGCTGCTCATCATCGATAAAGACTGAGAGCGTATCTCCCTCATCAGAAATCAGCTCCAGATTGTGCATGGATGTTCCCTCACCACAAACACCGTAGATGGTTGAATCATCGGCAACTTCCTCCAGATCGAGGGAATCTGTAGGAGTGATTACCTGTGCGGTTTTCTTATCCTTGCAGCTATTGGCAGCAAAGAGTACCACCAAAGCCATCATCATATAAACTAATCTTTTCATAATCCTTATAGTTTTTTGTTGTTATAAAAACGTCCTATTTATCTTGTTTATCATGAAGCTCCTCCTATTGAAGCTTACGATTCTTTCTGAAGTCTTTCCTGTTTCTTTGCTTCATCCCACAGTTTATCCATTTCTTCCAAACTCATGTCTTTCAGATTCTTACCCTGCTTGAGCGAATGATCTTCTACATAGTTGAAACGGCGGATAAACTTCTGGTTTGTCTTCTCCAGCGCATTGTCCGGATTGAGCTTGTAGAGACGGGCTGCATTGATGACGGAGAAGAGGAAATCGCCGAGTTCCTGGGTAGAGTTTTCCTTATCTCCCTTGGCAAGTTCTGCCTTGAGTTCTTCCAGTTCTTCGTATACCTTATCCCATACATCCTCCTTCTCCTTCCAGTCGAAGCCCACGTTTCGTGCCTTGTCCTGAATGCGATATGCCTTGATTAGGGATGGCAGGGAATTTGGCACACCGCTCAGAACGCGCTCGTTGCCATCTTTCTCCTGCTGCTTAATCTGCTCCCAGGTTTTCTCTACCGAGGCAGCATTCTTGGGTTTGCTGGCACCAAGAGCCAGGGTTTCTTCCGAATTGGCAGTTTCTGCCTTCCCGGTTTCTGCTTTTTCCGACTCCTTATATACCACCTGTCCCGCATCATTGATATACATATCAGGATTCGAAACAGTCCAGTTACCTTCCTCCTTCCAGTTGATGAAAGGATGGCGGAACATCAGTTTGTCAGCTTCCTGATTGCAGACATCGCAGATATCGAACTCGCCGTCTTCTCTGCCGATGATGCTATAGAACATCACGTGCTCCAGCACATCGCCCAGCTCCTTCTTGATATCCTTGTAATCGCGCTTCATCAAGGCGTCACAAAGCTCGAAAGTCTCCTCGATGGTATTCGGACGAAGACTCTCGAATGTCTGCTTCTTATCCCATGGACACTGCAGGCGCAAACGGTCCTGCACATCCAGCAAGCGGCTGAACGCCGCCATTTTCTCTTCTTTCGTATGCATGATTGTAACCTCACATTAAAGATTGTCTTTCCATTTCTTGCCTGCCTTCGTATTGAGGAAAATGGCGAAAGACAATGCAAACACAAACATCATTATATTAAAAAACAAATATGCTTCCATAACTATTACTTTTTATACTTCAACAAATCATTGGCACTATATGCAAGTAAGAACCCACAGATTGAACCAACAAAAAAACACACTATATTAAGCCAACCAAAATCACCTCCAATTATCAGAGGCGACAATCCTCCCACGGCAACGCTGCCAAACATCAGCTTCGCCATATCATAGAGAAAACCAGCTAGCAGTTTTCTTCTATCTTGCTCTGAAACTTCTTTTACTGCATTACTAACCATCGTTTTGTGCAAAAATTAATAATTTTGATGCAAAGATAGCATTTTTCGCCCAAAAATTCGTATCTTTGCACCGTTTTTTAAGGAAAAAGAAAGAAAAAGAATAAAAATTAGATAGAAACAATGGAATTAGCAAGTAAATACGATCCACAAACAGTGGAAAGTAAATGGTATCAGTACTGGCTCGACAACAAGCTTTTCAGCTCTAAGCCAGATGGTCGTGAACCTTATACGGTGGTAATCCCTCCACCAAACGTAACGGGTGTGCTCCACATGGGACACATGCTCAACAATACTATCCAGGACATTCTCGTTCGCCGTGCACGCATGGAGGGCAAGAACGCTTGCTGGGTACCAGGTACCGACCACGCTAGTATCGCTACCGAGGCTAAGGTGGTTAACCGCCTCGCTCAGCAGGGTATCAAGAAGACCGACCTTACCCGCGATGAGTTCCTCAAGCATGCTTGGGACTGGACTCACGAGCACGGTGGCATCATCCTCAAGCAGCTCCGCAAGCTCGGTGCCAGCTGCGACTGGGACCGCACAGCTTTCACCATGGACGAGACCCGCTCTCGTGCCGTTATCCACGTATTCTGCGACCTTTACAAGAAGGGGCTCATCTATCGTGGCGTGCGCATGGTTAACTGGGACCCTAAGGCTCAGACAGCACTCTCTGACGAGGAGGTTATCTACAAGGACGAGCACTCTAAGCTCTATCATCTGAAGTATTATGTAGTTGAGCAGGACTGCCAGCAGGTGGATGAGGAGAACGTGATGCACAAGGATGAGAAGGGATACTATGCAGTGGTAGCAACTACCCGTCCTGAGACCATCATGGGCGACTCTGCCATGTGCATCAACCCTGAGGATAAGAAGAATACCTGGCTGAAGGGCAAGCACGTGATCGTGCCTCTCGTAAACCGCGAGATTCCTGTCATCGAGGATACATACGTAGATATCGAGTTCGGTACCGGTTGCCTGAAGGTAACTCCAGCTCACGATATCAACGACCACGCCCTCGGCTTGAAGCACGGTTTGGAGACCATCGATATCTTCAACGACAATGGTACCATCAGCGAGGCAGCAGGTCTCTATGTTGGCATGGACCGCATGGATGTGCGCAAGCAAATTGCCATCGACCTTCAGAACGCCGGTCTGATGGAGAAGATTGAGGACTATAATAATAAGGTGGGCTTCTCTGAGCGTACCAATGTGCCTATCGAGCCAAAGCTCTCTACACAGTGGTTCCTCAAGATGCAGCACTTTGCCGACATCGCCCTCCCTCCAGTAATGGACGATGACATCGAGTTCTACCCTAAGAAGTATAAGAACACTTATCGCCACTGGTTGGAGAACATCAAGGACTGGTGTATCAGCCGTCAGCTCTGGTGGGGTCACCGCATCCCAGCCTACTACTTCGACAATGCCGGCAAGAAGGATTTCGTGGTAGCTGAGACTGCAGAGGAGGCTCTGAAACTCGCTCAGGAGAAGAATGCCAGCATCAAGGCTGAGGATCTTGAGCAGGAGAGCGACTGCCTCGACACCTGGTTCTCTTCATGGCTGTGGCCTATCTCTCTGTTCGATGGCATCGAGCATCCAGACAACGAGGAGATCAACTACTACTACCCTACTTCCGACCTCGTAACTGGTCCGGACATCATCTTCTTCTGGGTAGCACGTATGATCATGGCTGGCTACGAATATCGTGGCAAGATGCCATTCAAGCACGTATATTTCACAGGTATCGTTCGCGATAAGCTCGGCCGCAAGATGAGCAAGAGTCTCGGCAACTCACCAGACCCATTGGATTTGATCGATAAGTTTGGTGCCGACGGCGTTCGTATGGGTATGATGCTCAGTGCTCCAGCCGGCAACGACATCCTCTTCGACGAGAGCCTTTGCGAGCAGGGACGTAACTTCAACAATAAGATCTGGAATGCCTTCCGCCTCGTGAAGGGTTGGGAGACTGCAGATATCGAGCAGCCTAAGAGTGCTGAAATCGCCGTGAAGTGGTTTGATGCCAAGCTCAAGGAGGTGAACGAGGAGATGCAGAAGCAGTTTAAGGACTACCGTATCTCTGAGGCATTGATGACTGTATATAAGCTGTTCTGGGATGAGTTCTCATCTTGGTACCTGGAGATGGTGAAGCCAGCTTACGGTCAGCCTATCGACCAGAAGAGCTACGACGCTACCCTCCGCTTCTTCGATGCCCTCCTGAAGATGTTGCATCCATTCATGCCATTCATCACCGAGGAGTTGTGGCAGCACATCTACGACCGCAAGGATGGCGAGAGTATCATGCGCGAGAAGCTGGAAATTCCTGCACCTACAGCCGAGGAGCAGAAGTTGGCAGCCGACATCGAGGCTGTGAAGCAGATTATCGCAGGTGTTCGTACCGTTCGCAACCAGAAGAACATTGCCCAGAAGGAGCAGTTGTCTCTCCAGGTAGTAGGCAAGAACGATTTCGAGGCTTACAACGACGTAACGCTGAAGATGGCCAACCTCGACAAGATTGAGGTCATCGCCGAGAAGAGTGCCGATGCATCCAGCTTCATGGTAGGCACCGACGAGTTTGCCGTACCATTGGGCGACCTCATCGACGTGGCAGCCGAGATTGAGAAGGCAGAGGCTCAGCTCAAGCACCTGGAGGGCTTCCTGATGGGTGTACGCAAGAAGCTCAGCAATGAGAACTTCGTAGCTCACGCACCTGAGAAGGTAGTAGCCCTGGAGCGCAAGAAGGAAAGCGATTCTGTAGAGAAGATTGCTGCCCTCAAGGCAACCATCGAGGAGCTCAAGAAGAAGTAACAGAACTTTCGCATATTAGGAAGTTAAAGGAGTTAAGGAGTTAAGGAGTTAAGACGTATGTATTGCTGCTTAAAAAATACGCCAAAAAGACTATTGTCTTAACTCCTCAGCGACCGTAGGGAGCGATAACTCCTTTAACTCCTTTATTCAGCATTCAACATTCAACTTTTTTATTATGATCAAGAAGCTTTTCACCTTATTTATATGTATGTTTTCGTTCGCCATGACTTTCACCAGTTGTAGCGACGAGGCTTTTGATGTGGATAGCGTCAACAAGCAGACCATCCTGGTATATTATCCATGGACAGGCAGTACCACCAGTTCGGGTTTGAAGCAATACCTTGCCAACAACATCGACAGCATCTGCCAGGGTATCGTAGCCAAGAAAGGACTCAGTGACTCACGTGTGATGGTATTTTTCAGCGAGAAATACAACAAGAGCACACTCTACGATTTGCAGTACGATGCCGCCAGCAGGAAGGTAAACCGTGTGCCCGTAAAGACCTACGAGGACAACAGCTATTGCACGGCAGAGGGATTCGCCAACCTTCTCAATGAGGTGAAGCAAAATGCCGAGGCACTCAACTATGCCCTCATCATCGGAGTACATGGATGCGGATGGACCTATGCAGAAGATTGGGTGAATTATCCGAACTATGCCCGTCCTAGCTTCGGAAGCACAGCCACAGCCGGCAAGCCATCCAGTGCATTCAGCGGCATCCAGTTTGGTAGCGACCCAGACCATCCAGTCACCCGCTTCTTTGGAAGTGTAAATTCCAAGAGTTATGCCATGGACCTCCCAACCCTGGCAGAAGGAATCAGACAGAGCGGACTGAAGATGCAATACATCCTCTTCGATGCCTGCTATATGGGAAATGTGGAGACAGCATACGAGCTGAAGGATGTCACCAACTATCTCATCAGTTCGAGCAGCGAGGTGATGGCTATAGGCTTTCCATACCGAAGCATCTGGAGCATGCTCAATTCCGCAACACCCAACTATTCCGGCATCGTAAACGGCATTGTCAACTTCTACAAATCCAGCTACGTACCTTATTGCAACATGGCAGCCATCGACTGTCGCGAGATGGATAACCTGGCTAGCGTCATGAAGGAAATCAACAGCCAATATACGCTCGATTCCGCCATTCCTCTAGAAACGATCCAACCTCTCGACGGCTTCACTCCTAACCTGTTCTATGATATGTCGGTATATGTAGATAGCCTCAAGCCAAGCGGTTACCTGAAAGACCAGTTTACCGCCCAGATGCAGAAAACCATCAAGGAGGCAGCGCATACCGATGAGGCATTTACCATGCTGAAGGACCCGTATAGAGGAACCACCTTCCAGGTGAAGAGCTATTGCGGCCTTTCCATCTCCGACCCGAGCCAGCACAGTGTAGCTCTCAAGGGAAGAGAGAAGACAGGATGGTGGAAGGCAACCCACTAATAAAGTTGAATGTTCACATTTAAAAATTAAAAGGACAAAGATGGAATTTTTTATAATCGATCATAATGGACAGCAGGCAGGTCCTTTCAGTTTCGACCAACTTGTACAGAAGGGCATCAGTCCCGAAACACTGGTGTGGAAACAGGGGATGGCAGATTGGGCTCCTGCCTGGAAGGTAGAGGATCTGAAAGCTGTACTGGAAGCAATAAGAGCCAACCAGCAGCAGGCTCAGCAGCAAGATTATCAGAAAGCCCAGCAGGAAGCCTACCAGCAGGGATTCCAGCAGGGAGCAGCAATGAATTCGAATTTCCAGCAGCAGTCTAAGAAGAAGACGAGCCATTTCGCCATGAAGATGGTGATAGGTCTCATCATTTTCATCCTTGCCCTATTTGCCATAACCAATCCGAGCGCAGATGCTCATAAGGAGAAGGTTCGCACGGAGGCAAGCAAGGCAGTAGAAAAGGCGGTAGAATCTACCGACAACAATTTCTTCTCGCAGGCGCTCCGCTCTGTAGCCAAGATGATAGCTGGCAGCATGATGGACGAAGCGATGAACCAGCTTTTCGAATACCACAACTATATCGTTTGCTCTACGGGTTCTGTGGAATTCAACGGAAAGCAGCATACCGTGAGTTTCGGTATCCTCGGCAATGTCTATACGATGAATGCCGACGATATGGTGAAGGCGCTGGAATCTGCCGATAATCTCCATATCGAGGAGTCGGAATCAAATGTATCCTCTGATACTCCTAATATGGATGGATCAGATTCAGAAGCCAATGTCAATGAGGACCAGGCTGACAGCGATGAAGGCAGCCTCAGCACAAGAATGCAGAAGAAACTGGAAGAGAAAGCCAATCAGGCTTTCGATAAGGCAGCGGATAAAGTGAGCAAGAAGGTAGAAGAGAAAATCAACCAGAAGCTCGACGAAACCACCGATTCTTCCAGCATCGAAAAGATAATCGATAAGATCCTGGAGTTATTTTAAGGGCATATAATACAAATCTCCCTATAAGCAGGCGACATACGCCAGGCTTATAGGGAGATTTTTTGGCTAAAATAGCCTATCAATAGCAGCACAGATATCAGGCTACTTCCAGAAAATCGGGAGAGCGGGATATCTTGACCACCACTGCGTGATGGCGCACAAACTGCATGCGGATGCGGGCAATGAGAAGATCATAGCACGCCTCGCTATGAATGAGGAAACCCAGATGGAGACACTCTCCTACAATGATGCAGTGGTTGCGCCAACCATGAATACCATTACCCCTGGAGAAGGACACACGGGAATCAACACGGGAGTCAGCCCCAGAATCAGCATCTGCCAGTCTTATATAATAAGGTAATGCCAGTTTGCTGTTGCGCTGCAGGGCATACTCGCCTTCCGGCAGACAATGCACATCCTCCTCCAACGTATCACAAACATGCTGACCATCAATCAGCAATCTACCACTTACGGCATGATGATAACTGCCAAAACGTTCTATAACTATTTCCATAAACTTTTGATTTTTCCAAACTGTTATTTTTTAACCTTACCCCCATCCTATCTTCTCTCCATATTCGTGTAAATAATATTCAAGGAAGAGAAAATCAGGCAAAAACGCCCGAAAAATGGGGAAAAAAGAGATTGAGAATTTTCCCTTAAGGGTTTTTATTTTTTTCCTTAAGGGTTTTTAATTTTTTCCTTAAGGAAAACGACAGCATCTCTTAAGAGATTTTTCCGCCACGCTTAACTTGTAAAGTTATTTATTACTATCCATGCTATACTCCAACTCCATCCGGCTCTCCGAGATAGTAAAAGATATAATCTACCATCTTGGGCGTGAAACTATGCAGCGAAGGTTTATAACCCAATTCCTGCAGTTTGACATAGAGCGGAGTGCAGCGCTTTACCCAATCCATAAACTCATCTCTCGCAGCATGCCCCTTGGAACGGCTGTGAGGACAGTAGAGGTGAGCAAGCTCCTGCTTGCTCATCACTCTACGTTCTACGAAATGTTGCTTGGTAACATTCATCTAGTTTTAAATTTTAGTTAGTAATCTATTCTTCTGCGAAGTTACAAAAAAATCGGATAGGGTGTTTCATCTGATTACAAAATTTAATATTTACAATTCAGATGTAACAAGGGCTGCAGCGTGGTGGCATCAAAGCAGGGACACGCCTTCTGCACTCCAGGCAGGTCACGATGCCCCAGGATGGTGCGGATGCCGGGATACTGTATCTTCAGCTGAACAATCAGTTTCTCCATTGCCTTCTTCTGCTCCCCGGTACGGGTATCCGCCACATAGCCGTTCTCATCCAGTCCGCCCTCATAGCAGATACCGATGGAATGTGCATTCCAGCCACGGGCATGGGCACCCATGCGCTCCAGCGGACGGGTGGCATGTACCTTGCCGTCACGGCTGATGAAGAAATGGTAACCGATGTAACGCCAGTGGTTCACCTCCACGTGGTCGTGGTAAAGCTGATGCACGGTGTAAGGGTGGTTGCAGCGGGTTGCGCTGCAGTGTACCACAATCATTGTAATTTCTCTAGTCATAAGCTGATGTTTTTAATGTTTCAACACTGCAAAGATAAAACATTCTCCTAACTCCAACTGGCGATACCCGTCGATTTCCGGCGAATTTCCGCCTACCCCGGAATGTTTTATATTTAGTTAACTAGTTACCTCTCGTGGGAGAAATGTCTAGATAGTTACTTCTCGTAGGCAAACTTGCCAAAGGGTTACATCTCATCAGAGGAAACCGTTACATCTCGCGGGATAACGCCTTCTGCCAGTTACCTCCCATGGTAACAACATTTCATATTCATCTGTTTATCTGATAGTTACACATCAAAATAGCGCCATAAGAAATATGATAATATGATATATAAGAAATAAACAAGAAAAATGGTCATGATGAATTCTCAAACTTTTTTTCTCTTTTTTCTAAAAAAACTTGTAAAATACTTGTTAGTTTCAGAAAATTTATATATCTTTGCAGCGCTCTTTCAGTAGAAATACTGGAGGAGCAGACATCGGCATCCTGGCAACAGGATGCCCCAAGCATGATAAATGCTGAGTTTACATCTCAAACCCCTCTGTAAGGTGTGGAGCTAAATCCTTGCATGGGGGTACTCAATTGTAAATTCAGGCTAGATTTTTCGTGCGCATTCTCTATGAATGAATCATACGGGGGTGCGACATGGAATAATTTTGGCCTGATGAGAAAATTGAGAAAAGGGCCAAAAAAAAGCTCCAACATATTTTTGGTCCATTTGAGATTTCGCATCCCCCAGAATTCTTTTCATTGCCACCCCCATTTTATAACTTTATTAAAACAACGAGCAATGAACAAGAACCTTACATTCAACGTAGCCGAAGCCACAGAGCTTGGCACTCATTGCGCCCTGCATCACAGCTACAGCCCGCAAGAACAGAAGTACATCTTCAGACTTGACGTGTACAATCAGAAACAGATCAAAATGGCTATCAGCCAGAACGCACACCACGGACAACTGGACCTCAATGGTTTCGAGCGCCTTGAAAACAATTTACGTTTCGAGGTCCCCTACAGAGCTTTGGAAGCTACAAAATCTCATTACAACAACCTGGAGACTTCCCTTATTGACATAGGCAAAAAGCCGGTCTATATCCCCTACACCGTCGCAGATTCTGGTAATCCGGGAACATACCACTTGTGCTACAAGCAGTTCGACTACCTCTACCACTTCGTTGACTACACCAAGAAGGGTCAGGAGAAGAGAGCCATCCTGGAGATGCCGATTCCCGTGGCTCAGTATTACTTCGCCCTGGACCTGGGCTACTTCAAGGTTTCGCCGCAGCTTTACGAGTCATTCCATCACCAGTCTTCCCGCTGCCTTTATCTCCTGACAGAGAGCCGACTGAAGAAGGGCTACACCAAGTTTACGCCTCCCGAGATCCTTGCGCTCCTCACCAGCCACACCCAATATCGCGGCACGGGGAATCTGGAATATACCCAGCTTTCTACTGCCGAAGAAGAGATCAGAAATGCCTACAAGCTGAACCGTCTCGACTATATCGTGATACACACGCTAGAGACTACCCGTAACCAGGTAGTTGGCAAATACGGCTGCTTGGTCATCTTCGGCCTCAAGTACCGCAACGATGACCCAGATATGCTGAGCGATGAAGACAGAACAAAGCTGACAATGAAGAAACTAAACTTTAGAAAGCTACTCACCTCTTCCTACTGGAACGTGAGCCACAAGGTGGCAGAGGAGTTGAGCGATCGCCTCACTCTGTCAGACCTGGATGCCGTGAACCAGTGCTTTCTGGCAGCCTATGCGGCGAAGAGAAAGCACGAGATCAAGAATCCCGCAGGGTATATCGTATCCAGCCTGGATAAGGTTCTGAGGAAGAATCAGCCAGGCAGCTCTTCAAAGCCATAACCACTAACGGTATATAAACAGCAATCCCCCCATCCTACTTTCTCAAGCCGGATGGGGTTTGCTTATGTGATAGAGAGAGATTTATGAATGTCTATCAGACAGTTTTCCTACTTTTTATTTGGTCGTTTCAGGAAAAAAGCGTAATTTTGCAGTGAAACTAGATGTAGAATTAAATGAATGGCGTATGAAACAGGTAGAAGAAAGATACATCAGCTTGCTGACCGACTTCGGCTTCAAGCGAATATTCGGAACGGCAATGAACAAGGATTTGCTCATTTGCTTCCTCAACAGCTTGTTTAATGGCAGACAGGTTGTGAAGGATGTGTCGTATCTGAATCCGGAGCACGTGGGAGATGTATATACCGACCGCAAGGCCATCTTCGACGTGTATTGTGAAGGAGAAAACGGCGAGAAGTTCATCGTTGAAATGCAGAATGCCTACCAGACTTATTTCAAGGACCGCTCCCTCTTCTACTCCACTTTTCCAATCCGTGAACAGGCTCCCAAGGGAAGTGACTGGGATTTTAAACTCAATCATGTCTATACTGTTGCGCTGCTCAACTTCAACATGAATGAGGATGCCTTCGACAAGGAGAAGATCCGCCATCATGTACAGTTGTGCGATACCGCTACCCACAAGATTTTCTACGACAAGCTGGAGTTTATCTATGTAGAAATAGCTAAATTCAATAAGACACTAGGAGAACTGGAAACGCTCTACGAGAAGTGGCTTTATGCGCTGAAGAATCTCTATAAGCTTACCCAGCGCCCTAAAGAGCTGAACGACAAGGTGTTCGACCGTCTCTTTGAGGAAGCCGAGATTGCCAAGTTTACGCCTCAGGAAATGAGGGAGTATGAAGCAAGTAAGATGGCATATCGGGATATCAAGAACTCCATTGATACGGCGAAGCAAAAAGGTATTGAGGAAGGTATGAACCAGAAAGCCCTGGATATTGCCAGAAATATGCTTGCTGATGGCGTTGACATCAATCTGATTATGAAGTATTCCGGACTAACCCAGGAACAGATAGAAAAATTGAAATAAGATATTATTTTAGAAGTAACAGATAAACAGAAATCCCCATCCTGCCTTCTCAAGCCGGATGGGGGAATACTATAGGGAAATCCCTATTGCTTTTTAGGGATATTTCCTTTAAAGTATCACAAAAAACGTTTAATTTTGCAGCAGAAATGATAATAATGTGAAATTATGGAAAAAGTCCGTTTCATTACAAAATACGGCATAAAAGACTATGATTCAACTGTTTCAAAGATCCAATTGTCCTCTTTTTATTGGGCAGTAATGTAACTTAAAAATATTCATATGAAGAAAAAATTACTTATTATTGCATTGTGTAGTATAGCTACTCATCTTTTTGCTTATGATTTTGAGACTAATGGTATTTTTTACAATATCAAGTCAAGTAAAGATCTTACTGCTGAGGTAACAAACAGCAGCGAAGTTTCTTATGAGGGCGATATTGTAATTCCCGATGAGGTTAGCTTCAACGGAAAAACTTTAAAGGTTGTTGCTATTGGTATAAAGTCATTCCTTAATTCAGAGAAATTGACTTCTGTTACATTTGGTAAAAATGTAGAATCTATAGAGGATCAGGCATTTTGTAATTGTATAAACCTAAAAGATATTAATATACCTCATAATGTAAAAACGTTAGGTTCAAATTCTTTTTATGGTTGCAATGCTCTAACAAGAATTACCATACCAAAATCTCTTACTAAAATAGACTATTCTGCATTTGCTGATTGTGCAAACCTTTCAGAAATTCAATTTGAAGATGGATTGAAAATCATTGGAGAAAATATGTTTGAAGGTTGCAATTCACTTACTCAAATTGTAATTCCTAACAGTGTAGAAAGTATAGAAAACAATGCGTTTAGATTTTGTGAGAAATTAGAAAAACTTATCATAGAAGATGGAGATACTGAACTTTGCATAGGAGGCTTCCAGCCATGGTCTGGAACAAACGTAACAGATCTTTATCTAGGCAGAAATATTGGACATCTTCCTGGTTTTTATATGCAAACCTTTTGGGTAATGAGCACTCCTACTCAATATACTATCGGTGAAAAAGTGACAGAAATGTCATGGCTTGCTTGTAAAAATGTGGAAACAATTGTTTTAAAGAGTATAGTACCTCCTGCATGTAATTCTTTTAGTGATAGTCAGTATGCTAAAATAAAACTATATATTCCTGTAGGTACAAAGGAAGCATATATGAAAGCTGAACCCTGGAAGAATTTCTGGAATTTAACCGAGGGTACACCAACCGGTATTACTCACACCATTGTTGATAATGATAAAATAGAGTCTATTTATTCAACTAATGGATGTAAAGTTGAGAAATATGTTCGAGGTGTCAATATAGTTAAGATGAAGTCTGGAAAAGTTTATAAAATAAGGAAGTAGCAAGATCTAAAATAAAAAAGCTTAAGAAATGAAAAAAATATTATTTGTTTTTTTAGTATTGGTATTGGGTATCCCTTCATGCCATGCGCAATTTGGAGCGCTTAATAAGTTATATAAGAGCGCAAAGTCAATTACATCAAAGAGTAAAAAGCAGACTAAAGACGACTTCGGAAACAAAAAAATAATCGATCTCTTGAAGGATGCTGCAATTGACACAACAAGCGTAGAATATAAGGAATCATTAGAGAGAAGCAAGCAGGAGTATTTAAATGAAAATCCGCAACTCAAAAAAATGATGGAACTTCAAGGTGATACCGCAGCTTTGAATAAATATTTAAAAGAGCAGTATGGTGGTATGACAAATGAAGAAATTGCAAAGAAAATGATGGGGGATGCTAAAATTGATTTCGAAAGTAAAGAATTTAAGGCTGCACTGGAAAAGACTCAGAAAATGCAGGGAATAAGCGATGATCCGCTATATAAGAAAATCATGGCTGAAGGTCGCACTTTAACCAAGGAGGAAGCCACCTATTTCAACGAAAAATATGGAGCTGATTTTGAATACGACGGAATGGAAGCATATAATGATTCTGTTGGTGTATATGCTCAATTAGACGGCAAATTGAAACCGATGAGCATTACCATGTGTGATGACATCAGTGATGAACGTCCTGTACTGGATTTGGGACAGAATGTAATCAAAAGCTATGTTAAAGATTTCATAGGGATTCTGAAAAAGCCATTTGCTGACAGGGAAGTGGTTGACAGCGTTCAGAATTACATGATTTATAACCATCAACATGCAGAAGAACAATTCAAAGGTGTGGCTAAGTTTACAATCTATTCAAATCGGGAACAGGGATTTGATCAGCAGACTGTTAACGATTTTCGTTTGCGTAGAGTTGGAGATTTTATGGAGCAGATAGATCCTAAAAATATCTATGTATTTAAAGTTCGAAAAGGCTTAAATTGCAGATATATGGAGTATATGTATAATAAAATCAGCTATAAGCAAAGCGAACTTACCGACTATGTGTCTAAACGACTTATTGATGATGGCTATATTGATGCAAAAATTAATCAAAAGTTATCTGATGATCAATTGTATAGCGCAATGGATAAGTTGGAAATGGAATTTAAGATAGCAAAACTTTTGACTATGGATTTGAATGGCGAGAAGTTTCGTTACGCCAATGTGGTGCCTGCAGCAGAAGGGGTAACGATGAAAACAAAAGTGCGTGAGGTCACTCATCATGTAACAGCTCTCGAAGTCAGTCTTGAAGCAGAACCGGGTGAATATGCTTTCATCATTCGTAATCCTGAAGTTGAAGAATACTTCAAACATATAGGTGATGATGAAAAGGATGAAATAATGCGTAAAAAACTTCAGAACTTTGATGTTTCTTTATTGAATAAAGGAGCCTTCTTCTTTACGATAAAATAGTTTTTGGCGAGTAATAGCAGACTTCCCTGATGCCGATTACGTAGGTAATCAACATTACGTATTCAACATCCGAGGAAATAACTATAGATTAGTAGTTGTCATAAAATTCACTATAGGCCGACTTTTTATAAGATTTGTCGGAACACATAGTGAATACGACAAAATTGACTGTACCAACATTTAACATCAAGAATTATGGAAAAAATAACAAAAGAACAGTATGAGTTTGCACTCAACAGAATAGAAAAGCTTTTACCATTGGTAACGGATGAAACTCCTGCTAATGATAAAAATGCCATTGAACTGACATTAATGTCAGATATTGTGGAGTCATACGAAAAGAGACATTTTCCTATAGGAAAGCCTTCAGTATCCGAACTCATTGAACTTTCACTGAGTGAAAAAGAAATGACACAAAAACAATTAGCTACAGAAATCGGAATAAGCCCTTCCCGCATTAACGATTATATTACTGGACGTTCAGAACCTACATTAAAAATTGCCAGATTGCTTTGCAAGGTACTGAATATTACTCCTGCTGCTATGTTGCAATACTAAGCAATAGTTTTCAACTTACAAGAAATCCCCCATCCTGCTTTCTCAAGCCGGATGGGGGGTTTGCTTAAAATATAGGATTGAATGAGTGTTAATGCCGGATAGAATTATCGGTCAATTTCAGCACGGATGAATTTACCGGTACTGCTGTAATACAGGTCGTAGCCAGGGATGTCGATTTCGTAACCACCTATCTCCTTCTCTATCTTATACGGCTGCTGTGAAGGATAGCGCTGGGCAATATCCGCAGCGATAACATCAGGAATGATGCCAGATGGCAAAGCAGAGAACTTGCAGTCCACGCTCTTCCACTCTCCCTTGTTGTCGAAATCTATTTTGGTTCCATCGCTCAATGTTGCCTCATATTCCCACTTTCCGTTGTCCTTCTCCTTCTCTACATAGGTATAGGTAGCAGAAGGGAAATACTGCTTTACAAACAGCTGAGCCTGTACTGGCAACTCTGTATAACCGATTTCTTTCTCATCGCTGCCGTGGCAAGCTACTGCTACCATAGCAAAAATAATCGACAGAAATGTCGCTAAAAACGTTCTCTTCATGTTGTTACAATTTAAATTTTTGATGTTACTATTTTTATTATCTATCACTTATTATTATACACTATTGCATAACCCGTATATTGACATACACGGGGTTGTTTTATATGCTACAAATATACTAAAATAATTTCAAACTACAAAACATTCGCCCCATATTTTAGAGTGTTTTAACGGTTTTTCCCGTAATTTCCAATTCGCAACTATCATAGTACAAAATCCAGCCTCGCCAGAAGTAAGTAAGCGAAGCATTCTCGGAATAAAGCAAAAAAACTGCCTAAAAAT